>ERZ777306.150-NODE-150-length-140007-cov-30.988089_pt1 | contig 140007 bp, 112 predicted proteins | sample MGYA00374966_ERZ777306 | MGnify/ENA primary metagenome ERZ777306 (study PRJEB29329, sample SAMN06343882) | mouse gut metagenome | isolation source: Mouse cecum | place: Austria: Vienna | collected 2014-11-15 ... | reverse complement strand
ATTTGTTTTAAAATCTTTCCGTTTATTTGGTTGGGAACATAGATTACAATAACTCACAGCAAGCCACAGGAAGGTGTGTCAAAACACCTTTATCACGATCTTTTAGGCACGGATTTACACGGATAAATTTATTTTCTTTCCGTGTAATCCGTGCTTAAATTATGTCTATTAGTAAACAGGATTTTGTTTCGACACACCTCCAATCAAAACGTCTCATCAAATTGTCACTTTCGAGTCCGACCTAAATCAAAATGTCAATTTGATAAATCAGAGCCTTTTTCTATGTTCTATATGGATGGATATGCAAGACAACTCGTACAAAAGCGTTTCTCCGGAAGTTGGCATTTGACAAAACAACAGCCACAAGCCTGAATTACAAGCTGAATTTCGTCTAAGACAAACCTTATACAGATCTTTTTTGTCGTAAAGAAAGCAAAACCGGCTTTTCCCGCTTTTTATGATAGTTGAAATCAGACCATCTTTTTCTATCTTTTAGCCGAAATATCCTGCTGAAAAGCACATTTTGATAATCGATACGAGACGTTTCATACTCTTATCCGTTCACCTTTTAGAATTGATCTAAATGATTCCCGATATTCATCCGAATAAAAGTCAACTTTCATCTGTATGCTTTTCCCTAATCATTAAGATCATTTCAAAAATGATTTAGATGATTTTTGGAAAGGCGACCGGATATTTTTTGAATACCGTCCGGAATACTCTTTTCTGAGGAAGTTCGAGTGAGTAAACAGTTCCAAAACAAAGCAATTTGTAATGCAAAAATTCAAAAACAACATCAAAATCACATCTAATAGCCAGATGTTTTTTGCTATAATAATTCATCCTAATGTTCAACGTTATTGTACGCGAAGACGTGAAATGGATCTATTATTAGATTGCAAAGAATATATTATTGCGAATAACTTATGCAATGTTTCATTAAAAAAAAGACAGATAGAATTATATGGAGAATAAAAATATCTCCATATCTGCGAAAATATTTTTTTTAAGACAAAACCTTGTTGATCAATTATTTTTTTCATATATTGCACTCGTTAACAAAAAGAGATCAAACTAAAAGAGACATCTCCCGCAATGAGATATCTTATTTGAAGCAACAGTCTTAAAAAACAGAGTTAGTTCCTATTCAAGAACCGATCCGTTTTTCTCCTCATGCGAACCATCACTTTTTTAATATATTGTGATGTGCCGATATCAAATAAAAAACGTTCATCCATAAATCATCAATCGCATGGAAAAAAATCATTACATTGTCTGGATAGCATTTATCATCTTGTCAATAGCCAGCAGTTGTTCTTCCGATCCCGATCCATCTCCCGTCGGCCCTCCTGCTCCACATATAAGTCGGCAAGACAGTTTGGCACTCGTCGCTCTTTACAAAGCCGGAGGTGGAGAATTTTGGGATAATAAATGGGACCTGAACGACTTTTCAACATGGACAGGAGTAGGAGGATATCTTTCCGATTCAGCCACAAACGAGTATCGGGTCGAAAAACTCCATCTTGTATGCAACACCCCATTCCCCAAAGGAGTGCTATCGGAAGAAATCGGAAAACTGACCGGGTTAAGAGTACTTCTGATAGACGGAAAAGGATTCGAAGGAGCTCTTCCGACATCTATTTCCAACCTGAAAAACCTGGAAGAGATTAGTATCGTAGGAACCTCGATCATGGGTCAAATACCGGAAGGGATTCTATCACTACCGAAAGTTTGGAGGATCATTATGTCAGAATGTGAACTTTCGGGCGAATTACCGAAAGATATTACGGAAACAGCTCCGAGCCTTACTATAGTGGATTTAAGCAGAAACCATTTAAGAGGGGAACTGCCTAACAATATAAAAGGTATTCGATTGGATTTAGACTACAATGATTACACCAAATTTCCTTTTGAATACATTATACAACGTGAAGAACTTAGTTTCAAAGGAGATCTTTATATGAAACATAACAAAATAACAGGGATCATCCCAGATTCGATACTAAACAATCCAAAATGGATTGGTGATTTAAATTTGTATACAAACCCTCAGAAGAAAGGGTATGGATATGCAAATGCTCCTTGGCCGAAAATTAATAACAATTAAAATGACTAATCATATGAAAACAAATATTTTTACATCAGCAATAGCAAGCATATGTTTTTTAACATTAGCTTTTTCTTGTAATGACAATCAATTATCGGTCTCCGATACCGATATGGGAATAAAAACAGAGCAATTAGTTACAGAGAATAAGGGTATCATCTATCCTCTTTCTATGGAATTTAAGAACTCATTAACAAAAAGTACAGGAAATGAATTTGAAACAAACTGGGAGAACTTACAAGAAATAACACTTTCTGAAGAAAAAAGTATAAGTTTGCCTTGGAGAGAAAATAGTCAAGAAAGTATTCCTTTTGACATAGCAAGAGATATCAAAAAGGAAGATGGCTGGAAAATGTTGCTACATACTTTAACAGAAAGTGTCATTGATATCGATAAATACATTGTATTATATAATCAGCGTACCGGCATAATGAAAGTCTTTTATTTTTCGGAAGCTAATATCCCCAATAATACAGCCAAATGGACGCTTAAGTTTATAAATGATCAAACTTGGTTGAATATGGGAGTCGATGTTGCGATTCCGATCAACTTGGGGATGCTTAAATCGTGGACTTGCACCAATGCCATACAAGGAAACGCCAAGGGTATTGTTAAAGGTTGGAACTGCTTTCAAATCGCTTTGGCATATAATCCGAATAATACCTCTGTACAATATATGGAACTTTTATGCGAATCCGAAAATACTACAAATTACAACTTTTTCGGAACTTCATATGCATATTCTAATGGGACTATACTGACTTACGGATCCACTCAATCTTCGACTCCTATAAATTTAAATGTAGGAACCATTATCGGAGGAGATGCCGAAAATTATATTACTAACAACGTTGTAAATAAAACCCGTGGTATTAGCTTAGATGTAATTAAAAAGGCTGCTAAAATAGTAGGAAAACTAACGGGATTGATAAATAAGAAGCCTTCTGTTATCAAAAGCGATCTTGAAATTACAACAAGAGGTAATTTTGAAGTTACTGGAACTTCAACAATCCTGAGTTCAAATACTTCGCTTAGAGTTCCGTTTACAGAAAACAAAGTAGGCAAAGTCGGTTCCTGGAATTTGCGGGAGCAACCAACCGTATATTTAAATCCTTTGGCTGACTATGATCCAAATGTGCCGGTAAGCGTTCTGGGAGAACGAGCTTATCACCTTCGCGGAATTACTAAATGTGATTATGATTTGGTCATTAACCCGGATTTACAGTCCCATATAAAAAAGCAATGGGTTGAAATCGACTTTGTTAAGTATTGGTTAAAATCAGCCTATTCAGGAGATGTTGATTATCAGAAATATTTAAAAGAAAAAGAGGCTTTTATACCACAGAGTCCAGATTGTTATAAAGATTTTGGAAGTTTAGGAACTAATGGAACAGGATTCCAGATGACATATTACGAATCAGATGTACTTTCCGGTAGTTATACAGGAGGAAAAGGTATCTTTGATTTTGACTTTTCCAATCAGCGCTTTACAGTCAGAAGTTCTTACCAAGATCTGATAGGACATGACGCAAATGTGGTTTTTGTTCCTAACGCCCAAACATATGAAATAGCGAAAATTAATTACGAAAATCTATTTATGCGGGTAAGTCTTTATACCGTTACCGAATTTGAAGGTAAAGAGGAAACAACAATATCTACTCGTACATTCTTACCTAAATACGAATGGGATCCGGATATGTACAATGAATACAAAAACCTATATCCCAAAATGTCATCAATAAATAGCTCAGAACCGGCCAAAGACAAGCCAAACACCAGGCCAGCCGCCTTATACATAGACGAGCAGCATCCGGAGGGTCTGATCATGGAAAATTATAAATAGAAAAACAGGTTGTCATTGTATAATCCAAAAATCATAAATCTTCTTACCTTTGCAACTGAAAAGTAAGAAGATTTATGATCGATCAACCTGCCATAGACCGGATACTGGAAGCCGCCCAAGACTTCGGACGCAACAAGGTTCCCGGCGGGAAAAGACCTATCTCCTTCAGTGTACCCCCCATTCGACCAGCGGGAACTCCGGCAAACCCTGTGATGAGTGTGAACTGCAAACCGAATGGACAAATATGCCGGAGCGGGATATTTGCTGGATGAGATGGAGATTGAAGAGTGATTTTCCTATCAGACTTTAGCCCTATTCTCCCTTTGAAGACCTTTACATTGGATTCAAAGAAGAACGGGGCTATATTTTACACAAGCATCATTGAAAATGCATCTAAATACATGAAACGCCTAACACTATGCTATAAATCCAAAACAGTGCCACATATTTAACATAAGATAACCACTATTATCATAGTGCTACCAGAAAAAAATCACATCTTCGTAAAAAATCACATTAGATACCAACAGCCGTTGTGGTTGTTTCAAATCCAATTTGTGATTAAGTCTTGAACTTGAGGCAAGGCATGAAATATTCTGCCTTGCCTTTTAAAATTTAAATGACACATGAAACACACAGTCCTTTCAATATTAGTTTTAACAGCCTTGTTTTCGTCCATCTTACATGCAGAAACTTGCAACAAAGATGTATATTCCATAACGGGCGCCATTTCTGGCAAATTCAATGGCAAGGAGGTTAGCTTATCTCTTATTAGCGGTGATTCTTTATTGCCATTATCTGCTGACACGATACAAAATGCAGCCTTTTCTTTCAAAGGAAACGGGTATTTAAATAATGTAGTAAAGGTTATATTAAATGATCCCGAGCATGACTATTCGTGTGAAGTTTTTTTGGAGAAAGGGAACATTCAAGTCACTTTGGACAGCATAAGCCATGCAAAAGGGACACACCTCAATGATTTATACGCAGCCTATCAATCCGAATACCGACTCCGCGCGTCAATTGCCGAGAAAGAATTTGCTACAAACATACAAGGGAAAGATGATCCAAAAACAGAACGATTTGAATCACTTCTAAAAGGAATAGACGCTTATATGTCAAAATTTCAACTAGATAACATCAACAACGCCGTAGGAAAATATCTTTATGTAAAAGAAATCGGACGTTTTTGGGATCCGTCATTTTGGAAGAATTACGAGCGATTGCCTTCTGATATAAAATCACATCCTAAAGTCCAAAATTATTGTATGAGAAGACGGGAAATGGATGAAATGAAACTGGCGATGGAGAAACAAATCGGGCAAAAAATAAAAGATATACAGCTACTCACGATGGACAGTAGCCAAGTTCGGTTGTCGGATTACTTGAAAGATCATGACTACCTCTATATTGATATATGGGCATCTTGGTGTGGCCCGTGCATCCAGGAAATCCCCAAGTTAAAATCAATTCAGAAAAAATATAAGGATAAAGGGCTGAAAATAGTGCTTGTTTCCATTGACAAAGAATTCACTTCTTGGATTCGCGCCATAAATGAACATGCTTCGGATTATGACCATTTAATAGACTTGACCGGGGGAAAAATATTGAATCAAGAATTTAGCTTTTCAATGATACCACACGGTATCTTGTTAAATCATGAAGGAGTCATTATCGCCAATAACCTATGGAATGTCTCATTAAAGAAAAAACTGATAGAAATATATGGAGAATAAAAGTAAAATAATTTTTATTATTCTATTTGGGGGGATTATGCGTGGTATATTCCCCATTTTATTAAATCATGCAAATTCAACCCCAGCATTGATTTTTTAATTTTAACTGACTTAAGCCCCAAATTCAAGAATATACCTCAAAATGTAACAATCAAAGATTATTCAATTTATGAATAACACGCCATTAAATGAAATAAAATCAGAGATACAAAGTATGAAGTTTTGCTATATCACTTAATTAAAATGAAAACTATTTATTCAGAGGATATTGATGTGAATAAAAATATACCTGATAAATTTAAGATATCCCAAAGAGGTATTTTTTATCCATTCAAAGACATTTGATCATTAGTTACCAAAGACAAAATGATAAAATAGAAAAACAGGTTGTCATTGTATAATCCAAAAATCATAAATCTTCTTACCTTTGCAACTGAAAAGTAAGGAGCTAAATGATCGATCAACCTACCATAGACCGGATATTGGATGCTGCAAACATTGTGGACGTTGTTTCCGAGTTCGTTACCCTTCGGAAGCGGGGGATCAATTATGTAGGATTGTGCCCTTTCCACAGCGACAAGTCACCCTCTTTCTATGTGTCGCCGACAAAGAATATCTGTAAATGCTTTGCCTGCGGCGAAGGAGGTACAGCTGTTCACTTCATTATGAAGCATGAACAGCTGACTTATTATGACGCGCTTCGCTATCTTGCCAAGAAATATAACATTGAAATACAGGAACGGGAACTGTCGGAACGCGAAAAGCAGGTACGCAGCAACCGCGAGAGTATGCTGATCGTCAATAGCTGGGCGCAGAAATATTTCACGACGCAGCTCTACGAACATCAGGAAGGCAAAGCGGCCGGCCTGCGCTACTTTGCCGAACGTGGCTTCCGCGAAGATACGATTCGCAAATTCCAGTTAGGCTACAGCCTCGACCAACGGGACGCCCTGTATAAAGCGGCTACAAAAAGCGGCTACAAAAAAGAATTTCTCGAAAAGACAGGTCTGGTGATTGTCTACGACAACGGCGGGGTAAACGACCGTTTCCGCGGACGTGTCATTTTTCCGGTCCATTCGTTGAGCGGGAAGGTGGTTGCTTTCGGGGGGCGTGTCCTGAAGAAAGACGAAAAGACGGCCAAATATGTCAACTCGCCCGAAAGTGAGATTTACCATAAGAGTAACGAGCTTTACGGGATCTATTTCGCCAAGCAGGCGATTGTAAAGGCTGACCGCTGCTTCTTGGTGGAAGGTTATACGGATGTGATTTCCATGCATCAGGCAGGGGTCGAGAACGTGGTCGCTTCATCGGGTACAGCCCTGACACAGGGACAGATACGGCTGATCCACCGCTTCACCAATAACATCACTGTACTCTATGACGGCGATGCCGCCGGTATTAAAGCAGCCTTGCGCGGTATCGATCTGCTATTAGAAGACGGTATGAACGTGAAAGTGGTGCTCCTTCCTGACGGAGAAGACCCGGATTCTTTCGCCCGCAAGCACAACGCAAGCCAGTTTGCCGAGTTCATCCGGCAGAACGAGACGGATTTCATCCGTTTCAAAACGCGCCTGCTATTGGATGATGCCGGAACGGACCCGATCAAACGGTCGGCGCTGATCGCCGATATTATCCGGACGGTAGCTATCATCCCCGACAATATCGCCCGTTCCCTTTATATCCGGGAATGCAGTGCGATGATGGAAATAGACGAGATGATCCTGTTGAACGAAGTAAACAGAATCCGTCTCGACAAGAAAAAAAGGCAAACAAATACTCCGTCCTCCTCCATCCCGGCTACTCCCGTCAATATCCCCGAATATCCGGATATTCCCGATTACCAGCCCTACCCGGAAGAGGTACTGACGGAACAACCACAGGAAAGTCCCCTGCCTCCTGACAATACGATCCCGCCGCCACCGCCTGAAGAATACGGTCCCGATGACGGAGAAGGCAGCATACCGCCGCCAGCACCTTTCACACCGCCGGCTAATATTCCGGTCGGGCCGAAACGTTCGCCTTATGAGGTGTACGAAGTTGCCTTATTGCGATACATCGTGCGTTACGGCGAGCGCATCCTGTTCCAATATACGGACGAGGAGACGAACGAAGAAGTGATAATCCGCGTTTCCGAATATATCCGTTCCGAACTGGAACGCGACGATCTGACCTTCTATACTCCGCTTTTCAGGACTATGATGGACGAAGCGGCCGATCGCTGCCAATCCGAAGGTTTCGTCGCGAACCGCTATTTCCTCGCCCATCCCGATCCGAACGTGAGTCGCCTTGCCGCCAACCTGATCAGCGAAAAGTATCAGCTCAGCAAGTACCACACAAAATACCGGGAGCTGGAACAGGAAGAAGACAAACTCGACCAGTTGGTGATACGGGAACTGTATGCTTTCAAAGATGCCTATATCCTCTCGCAGATCAAAGAGATACAGGCGCAGATCAAAAGTATGCAAAACAACGAAGACATGGAACAGGTTTTCGAGCTGATGAAAAAGCTCACGCGCCTGAACGAAATAAAGAATGTATTAAGTAAAGAATTAGGAGAAAGAATCATATTAAAAATGTAATGCCTATGAACTTTTTAGAAACGGAAGACGTGGTAAAGCAATACGCCAACCACCTCGCCCTCAACAAGGTCAGCATCCAAGTTCCCGAAGGAAAAGTCTTCGGGTTATTAGGGCCGAACGGAGCCGGCAAGACCACACTGATCCGTATCATCAACCGCATCACGGCCCCCGACAGCGGCTTTGTCCGCTTTAACGGGCGTGAGTTTCAACCGGAAGACATCTATCAGATCGGTTACCTACCGGAAGAACGCGGCCTGTATAAAAAAATGAAAGTCGGCGAACAAGCCATCTATCTGGCGCAGTTGAAAGGACTCTCTTACCAGGAAGCCCGCACACGGTTGATGCGCTGGTTCGAAAAATTCGATATAATGCCCTGGTGGAACAAGAAGCTGGAAGAGCTATCCAAAGGGATGCAGCAGAAAGTCCAGTTTATCATCACCATCATCCACGAACCGAAGCTATTGATCTTTGACGAACCGTTCAGCGGATTCGACCCCGTAAATGCCGAATTGCTGAAAAAAGAAATCCTCGAATTGAAAGAGGCCGGACACACCATCATCTTTTCCACACACAACATGTCATCCGTAGAAGAGATCTGCGACAACATCGCGCTGATCAACCGTTCGCAGGTTGTGCTTTCCGGTAATGTGACAGAAGTGAAAAACCGTTTCCGGACAAACAACTTCACCGTCCGTTTCCATACCGGATCAGGGAAGATACAAGCCATCCCCGGAATGTTCGGCCTGTTGACGGAAAAAGACTTGGCCGGGACAAGCGAAGTGCGTATCCATAAAGAGCCGGGCATTACCAACTCCGCCCTCCTTTCCACATTGGCGGGACAGACCGAAATCATCTCCTTCACGGAAGAGATACCTTCAATGAACGACATATTTATTAACACCGTCTCCGGTACAAACACTACGCAAGCATGAATAAAATAGGACTTATAATAAAAAGAGAATACCTCCGCCGTGTCAGCAAAAAATCGTTCTTGTTGCTGACCTTTCTGACACCGTTCCTGTTTGCCGCTCTGGTATTCGTTCCGCTTTGGTTATCCACCATCAAAGGAGATGATGCCAAACAGGTGGCGATCATCGACGCGACGGGCAAATACGCTCCGCTGTTCAAAGACACGGAAGAATATTCCTTCATTGCCGAAAAAGGCTCCAGCTTGGATGAGTATCGCAAAAATCCGGACAAGGAGATATTTGCGTTCCTGAATATAACAGATGATTTGTTGCAAAACCCGACTGCCGCAACGCTCTATTCACAGAAGCAGATACCGATGGGATTGAAAAGCACGATCGACAAAACACTGTCCGAATATCTGAAAGACGAGAAGCTCGCCTCTTACAATATCGACAACCTGAAACAGATCATCGAAGACAGCAAGATCAATTTCAATATCAAGACCATCAAATGGGACGAAGACGGAAGCGAGAAAAGCACTTCGGCCGAGGTCGCCTCTATCCTCGGTATGGTATTGACTTTCATTATCTATATGTTTATCATCATGTACGGCGCAATGGTCATGCAAGGAGTGATGGAAGAAAAGACGAACCGCATCATCGAAGTCATGATTTCGTCGGTCAAGCCGTTCGACCTGATGATGGGGAAAATAATCGGTATCGGTTTCGTCGGCCTGACGCAGGTATTCCTGTGGGGAATCCTGACGACCGTATTGGTATCGGGAAGCCTTTTCTTCTTCGGTGGCAGCGCGTCGCCTGAAGATATGGTGACAGCGCAGATGACCGCGCAAGGTGTAGGCGATATGGCTGCTGGCTCCTCTGCCATCAGCATCCAAGTACAGGAAATTATCAATTCGATCAACTTCGAGATGATCGGCATTTGCTTCGTTCTTTATTTTATCGGGGGCTATTTATTGTATGCAGCTTTGTTTGCCGCCATCGGCAGCGCCCTTGAGCAGCAGGAAGACACCCAGCAGTTCATGACTCCGATCATGCTTTTGATGGCGTTCAGCTTGTATGCCGGAATCTACAGTATGAATAATCCCGACGGCCCGCTGGCTTTCTGGTGTTCGATGATTCCGTTCACCTCGCCTATCGTGATGATGGTCCGTTTGCCGTTCGACATTCCGGTATGGGAATTGGTGCTCTCGTTCGCCTTGCTGTTTGCCACAGCCATATTCATTGTCTGGTTCTCGGCAAAAATCTATCGCGTAGGTATCTTGATGTACGGTAAGAAACCAAGTATCAAGGAGATGATCAAATGGGTCAAATATAAATAACCGGATATAAAAAAGGTTCGTCACTCAAAAGAATGACGAACCTTTTTTGTTGTTCAACCAGGACTCGAACCTGGACTAACAGGACCAGAATCTGTTGTGCTGCCATTACACCATTGAACAAAGTGTTTCTGACTAAAGGATCTATTTATTTTTTGTTGTTCAACCAAGACTCGAACTTGGACTAACAGGACCAGAATCTGTTGTGCTGCCATTACACCATTGAACAATTTCAAATAACTAACTCCCTTGTTAGCGAGTGCAAAAGTACATACTTTTTCAAAATAAACAAACGATACGGTAAAAATTTTTCTTTAATAAACTTTTTTCTTTTCCTGCTTGTTTTGATTTTGCAAGTATATACATATATTAATAGAGGGAAATCACCCACATAATAAATTTAAGAAGTATATTTGCAACTTCGAATATTACTCAATAAAAAATAGATGGATCAAACAGAAGAATTAGTTAAAACGATTGTAAAAGGCCTACAGGAAAAGAAAGGCAAAAACATTGTAACCGTAGACTTAACCCGATTGTCCGGCACAATCTGTCAATATATGATAATCTGCGAAGGAAGTACACCCACTCAAGTTTCCGCATTATCTGATTCAGCCTGGGATTTTGCCCACCGTGAAGCCGGCGAAAAACCGCTTTCAATAGATGGTGCACAACGTGCCGAATGGATAGGGATGGACTATGGCACGGTTCTTGTACATATATTTTTACCGGAACTTCGCGAGTTTTATAACCTGGAAAATCTTTGGTCGGATGCCAAAGTGACCCAGATTGTCAACCTCGATTGATGACCGATCTTACATAGTATAGAGATAATCACATATGGAAAATAAAAACGACATGTTTAACAAAGCGCCGAAGAACAATAAGCAAAAGATGTTCAAATTCAATCTTTATTGGATGTACGGGCTCATCTTTATAATGCTTTTCGCTTTGTATCTGACAAATGATTCTTCGGCATCTAAAGAATTAGGCTGGACCGAGTTCCAGAAATTGGCCCAGGAAAATGTATTCGACCGGATGGTTGTCTACAATAAAAAGAACCTGGTTGAAGCAACCGTAAAAGACGGTCAGAAAGGTTTGGTCTTTAAAAAAGACAGTGTGGCATTGGGCACAAACCCGAAAGTGTATGTCAAAATACCGTCGGCTGACAAATTTTCGGACTTCTACGATAAGGCTGTTGCTGATAATCATATTAATACGCAAGTCAGCTTTGAAGAAGGCGATGATGCAATCTGGAATTTCCTTGTTTCGTTCGGTCCGATCCTGCTGATCATCGTCGTATGGATCTTCCTGATGCGACGCATGTCAGGCGGCACGAGCGGTGGTCCCGGCGGAGTATTCAGTGTGGGAAAGGCAAAAGCACAGCTATTCGATAAAGACAACGACCGGAAAGTGACATTCAAAGATGTCGCCGGCCTTGCAGAGGCGAAACAGGAAGTGGAAGAAATTGTTTCTTTCCTGAAAAGCCCGGAAAAATACACGGAATTAGGAGGTAAAATACCTAAAGGCGCTTTACTTGTAGGCCCTCCCGGAACCGGTAAAACACTATTGGCCAAGGCTGTAGCCGGAGAGGCGGACGTTCCGTTCTTCTCATTGTCCGGTTCGGACTTCGTGGAGATGTTCGTCGGTGTGGGTGCTTCTCGCGTACGTGACCTGTTCCGCCAGGCAAAAGAAAAAGCTCCTTGTATCGTATTTATCGACGAGATCGATGCGGTCGGCCGTGCCCGTGGCAAAAATGTAAATATGAACAGCAACGATGAACGTGAAAACACGTTGAACCAATTGCTTACGGAAATGGACGGTTTCGGTTCCAACAGCGGTGTCATTATCCTGGCGGCCACCAACCGTGCCGATATCCTGGATAAGGCGTTGCTTCGTGCCGGACGTTTCGACCGTCAGATCCACGTGGAATTGCCCGACCTGAACGAGCGTAAAGAGATATTCGGAGTGCATCTGCGTCCGATCAAAATCGATGAAAGCGTCGATGCCGAATTCCTGGCACGCCAGACTCCCGGTTTCTCCGGTGCCGACATTGCCAATGTCTGCAATGAAGCCGCTTTGATTGCCGCCCGTAGCGGTAAAAAGTTTGTCCAGAAAGATGATTTCATGAATGCGGTAGACCGTATCGTCGGAGGTTTGGAAAAACGCACTAAAATAACGACTGCTGACGAACGCCAATGTATCGCCAACCATGAAGCTGGTCATGCCACATTGAGCTGGCTGCTGGAACATGCCAATCCGTTGGTTAAAGTAACGATCGTTCCGCGAGGTAAAGCATTAGGCGCCGCCTGGTATCTGCCGGAAGAACGCCAGATCACCACCCGCGAACAGTTACTGGATGAAATGTGTGCAACCTTGGGTGGACGAGCTGCTGAAGAACTTTTCTTAGGCAAAATTTCGACCGGAGCATCCAATGACCTGGAACGCGTGACAAAGCAGGCTTATGCCATGGTTGTCTATTTCGGTATGAGCGACCGCCTGCCGAACTTGAACTACTACGATTCGAGCGGACAGGACTGGGGCTTCACCAAACCGTACAGTGAGGAAACAGCCCGGATGATCGACCAGGAAGTACAAGCCATCATTAACGAACAATACGAACGGGCCAAAAGTATCCTGAAAGAATATGCGTCAGGACACAATATGCTGGCACAGGTATTGCTGGAACGGGAAGTGATCTACACGGAAGATGTCGAACATATCTTCGGTAAACGCGCTTGGGTTTCCCGCTCGGAAGAGATTCTGGAACTGCAAGAGAAAGCAAACGGTAAAAAAACCGAAGAAGAAGCAAAAGTAACCGATACAGAAAAGCAGGAAGATGACACAAATGTCACAACACCCGACAGTAAGACAGTAAGTGTATAACTGTCCGCACAAGAATAATAATTCCATGTCCACGAAATTTGATACAGATGGGCATGGAATTTATTTTTTAATTATATTTGTAGCTGAATAAATCAATAAAAAAACACTATCGTCTTGAAAAATCTGATTATACGGGCGTTAACCGGCATTATATTCGTCGTGGTACTGGTCAGTGCCATTTGCATCCATCCGATTTTTTTCCTCATTCTTTTTTGTGTCATAACAGGATTAACCCTTTGGGAATTCGGAGGTCTGATTAAACATTATGAAAATGCGAACCTGCAACAGGCCTTGAACGTGCTTGGAGGGGTATATCTGTTTATCGCCACTTTCGTCTATGCAAACGGATTGACGGACGGAAAGATCTTCCTTCCCTATTTGCTTTTTATCATGCTGACAATGATAGCCGAACTCTATTATAAGGCACCGAACCCGATCAACAACTGGGCATTCACACTCTTTGCCCAGGTGTATTGTGCCGGTTCCTTCTCCATGCTGAACTTCATAGGCGCAGAACCGGGTACACCCGGTGTCATGACCTACACGCCGCTTTTCATCATGGCTATCTTTATTTTTGTCTGGCTGGACGATACCGGCGCGTATCTGGTCGGTTCCCTGATCGGAAAAAGGAAATTATTTGAACGGATCTCTCCTAAAAAATCATGGGAAGGCTTTTTTGGCGGCCTGATCCTCGTGTTGGCTTCCTCGCAGGCATTTGCCTGGTTCGCACCGGAAATAAGCCGTCTTAATTGGTTGGGACTGGCAGCAACGGTCGTCCTGTTCGGGACATGGGGAGACTTGATCGAATCCCTGCTGAAACGTACGCTCGGAGTAAAAGACTCCGGTCATATATTGCCGGGCCACGGAGGTATGCTGGACCGCTTCGACAGCGTCATGTTGGCTGTTCCCGCAAGCTACATTTATATCGAGTTGTTCATTCGAAATTGAAGGTAAGCGTCACCATCCGGGAAGTCGCTTTAGACAGGGAGTTCGGATATTTGATCAACTCCTGGTCCGTCAGGTCGCCCCGGTCTTTTTCCAACAAGTCGACAAGACCGAAACTAAACTTCAGTTCCGGACATAATTTAAAAAACGGAAGATAGATATCACATCCGATACCAAACTCGACACCGAAATCCGTTCCTTTCAGCAGGATCGGATTTCCTTTTTTACGCCCCAGGTCGAAAGCACCGTAAATACCGCCAATCAGATAAGGACGATAGTTATTCACACGGAAAGCGCTGTACTTCACATCGAGCGGAAATGTCAGGTAGTTGGAGCGGACAGAAGTGGAATACATACTTACCACCGGATTTTCATCCGTACCCTCCATCCCTTCCATCTCAGGACGACGGAACACAAACTTCTTATCCCCGAAATGGATGGTCGGCGTAAAACGCAGATTGAAATAAGGATTCAGGTACATATCCCCGATAACCCCGACACTAAAGCCGGGTGAATAACTCGGAATCTCGGCATACCAGGTTTCACCGTTTGTAGCCACACCGGTATTGGTCAATATCAAATCCTGCGCATGCAAACCGACATGAAATCCCAGATGAAACCATTTCAAATCCGCATAGGGCTGATTCTTCACCTTTTCTTTCTGTGCCACTACAGCAGTTGCAGACAGAAAGAACACACATATAATAAACAGTAGACGTCTCAATTCTTTTCGTAATTTTGAATTTATAACGGGAAAGAGCCCGACTTATTGCAAAAGAGCATTTATTTGTAAAAAAAAGGGGGAGTTCTTTTTTTAATTCAAAGAAAGCTCTATTTTTGCACGAACTAATAGTTATCAATTTAAACGTTTAAAAAAATGGCTTACGTAATTAGTGACGATTGTATCGCTTGCGGTACTTGTATTGACGAATGTCCGGTAGGAGCAATTTCAGAAGGTGACAAATACAGCATCGACCCTGAAATGTGTACAGATTGTGGAACTTGCGCAGATGCTTGTCCTACTGAAGCAATTCATCCGGCATAATAAAACCGCAACATTAATAGGTTTCTTTCAACAGGACCTATAAAAATAAGGGGCTGTTTCCCGAAAGGAACAGTCCCTTATTATTTTCTCATTCTTTCCCGACTTCGTCAAAATTCGATATCCAACTTGATCTCATCCGGATCATCATCCTGTCGGTCTTCATCCAACGCTGTCTCCACCGGCTTTTGTCCGGCTTTACATTGTTTAATGTAACTGATTACATCATTCATTCCATCCATGAACTTGTCAAAGTCCTCTTTGTACAGGAAAATTTTATGCTTTTCAAAAGAAACTTGCGTACCATTCTTGGGCTGTACCTTCTTACTTTCCGTCACAGCCAGAAATAAATCGTCCTTCAGATTCTTCTTTACATCTAAATAATAAATTCTTTTTCCTGCCTTGATGGTTTTAGAGTATAAAATCTCTTTGTCACCACCTTCAACCTGCATTTTCTTCATCGAGTCTTCCATTATAGCAAACATTCGTTAAACACCCACCCAATTATCATAACTTGCTTCAAATATGTGCATTTTTTTTTAAACAACAACTATTTTAACGCATGAAAATGCATATAAAGATTCAGAATATTACGAAATAATAAATAACACGCATAAAATTAAGCAAAGCGGCGAACTTTTATGAAAAGAATGACTAACTTTGCAGCTAAATTTATAACAAGTAGTTCCTTCAAACGATGATCAACAGAATTTTAATCCGCATTAAAGTTTTACAGATAGTATATTCTTACTATCAAAACGGAAACAACGACCTCAAAGTAGCGGAAAACGAATTGCTTTTCAGCCTTAGAAAGTCTTATGACTTATATCATTACTTCCTTCTCCTAATTGTCGACGTCACTAATTTGCAAAGACGCATCTTGGATGCCCGTAAAAACAAATATATGCCGACAGAAGCGGAACTAAATCCGAACACTCGCCTGATAGACAATCGTTTTGCTGCACAAATCGCCGAAAACGAAGCGCTTCGGAAGTATGTGGCCGAACAGGGCCTTTCATGGGATAACGACGAAGACTTCATCAAGATGGTGCTCGACCAGATCTTATCGTCCGAACAGTACGAGGAATATCTGAACAACGAAAACGATTCATACGAGACAGACAAAGAATTCTGGCGCACTGTATTCAAAAAACTGATTTGCGGCAACGAAACGATCGACGACTATCTGCAAGACAAAAGTATTTATTGGAACGACGACATTTCCATCGTCGAAACATTTACGCTGAAAACGATCAAGCAATTCGAAAAATCAGCCGGAAGCAAACAAAAATTGTTGCCGATGTTTAAAGATCTCGAAGATCAGTCTTTCGCCATCAAATTATTCCGCCAATCTTTGATGAAAGGAAGCGAATTCCGCGAACGTATCAACAAGCACATGAAGAACTGGGAGACCGAACGCATAGCCAATATGGACCTTATTATCATGCAGGTCGCACTGGCAGAAATCATGACGTTCCCGACAATTCCCATCAACGTGACACTGAACGAATATATCGACACAGCCAAATACTACAGCACCCCGAAAAGCGGAACGTTTATCAACGGTATTTTGGATTCTGTAGTCAGCGAGTTAAAAAAAGAAAAGTTATTGCTCAAAGATTAATTATTATCCTTACATTTGTGACAGTATCGAATTGATATTAACTTATTAATGTTTATAGTTATATGAGCTTACTTACTATTTTACTCCAGGCAGCCGGCGGAAGCCAGCAATGGTCTGGTATTTTGATGATGGTTGTTATTGTTGCGATCTTCTATTTCTTTATGATCCGTCCGCAACAAAAGAAACAAAAGGAAATTCAGAAAGCCCGTGAAGCCTTGAAAACGGGTGACAAAGTGATCACAGCCGGAGGTATCTACGGAAAGATTAAAGAAATCGGTGACACATATATGTTAATTGAAATTTCTGATGGCGTACGCATCCGTGTAGACAAAACATCCGTGTTTGCATCTGCAGAGGACGCACAGCAAAAATAAACAACGGAACATATGTCACGACTTGGACAAATCAAACAAACATTCAAGTCTGTCCGGATAGAGATTAAGGCTTTTCTTCACCGCCAACAGTGGAAAGAGGCCTTGATCTTTTTCTGTTTTATCTTGTTAGCTTTCGGCTTCTGGCTACTTCAGAGCCTGCAACAGGAGTATGAAATAGATATCAAAATTCCGGTCAAATACAAGAATGTGCCGCCGGATATATCTTTCACGGAAACACCGCCCGAAGCCATTACGGTCAAAGTGAAAGACAAAGGGAGCGTATTGCTGAACTACTCCTTCGGACGGTCGTTTGCCCCGATCGAAGCCAATATGAAAACACAGCCGGAAAAAGCCGGTAAACTGGTCATCAGCCGGAAAGATATCGAAAGCGATATAAAGAAGCAGCTGATTGCGACGACCTCCCTGCTCGGTTTCGAACCCCAGCATATCGACGCGGCTTACAGCAAACGCATCAAAAAGGAGATACCGGCAGTATTCAACGGAACCGTCCATACCAACGCCGGTTTCAAAATATCAGGCGACATAACCATTACTCCCCGCAACATCAGCGTTTACGCCAGCGACGTCGTCCTGGACACCTTGAAAGAGATAAAAACGGTTTATACCGAGATCAAGAAAGGGAACAAGACCGTGACACGCACCGTCCAACTGGAAAAAATCGACGGAGCCACTCTCGAACCGACAAGCGTAACCGTAACGGTCCCGATAGAAGAATATACGGAAAAGACGTTGGAAATACCGGTTATCTGCACCAACCTTCCGCGTCATTACACCTTGCGCACATTCCCGTCTGTGGTGAAAGTGAGTTGCAGCGTTCCCCTTTCCCGTTTCAAGGATATCTCGGCGGATGATTTCGAGATACGGATCTCTTTTGCCGACCTGGAACAAAACGCATCAGGAACATTGCCTTTGCAACTGAACAAGAAGCCGGGCTGGGTGGATGTCGCCACAATTACGCCTGACCGGATCGAATTTATATTGGAACAAACAAAATCAAATGATTAAGATAGGAATCACCGGAGGAATCGGAAGCGGCAAATCAGTGGTAGCCGCCTTGTTAAAACTGTCAGGCATTCCCGTTTATATCGCCGATACGGAAAGCAAGCTCCTGACAGCCACATCGCCCGTTATCCGGGAAAAGCTGATTGCCTTGTTCGGCGATGAACTTTATACGGCCGAAGGTTTGGATAAGAAACGACTTGCCTCCCATATTTTCGGTAATCCGAAACGCCTCGCACAGGTGAATGCGATCATTCATCCTGAAGTGAACCGCCATTTCCTTGCCTGGGCGGCGAGGCAGAATGCCCCGGCGTGTGCGATCGAATCCGCCATCCTTTTCGAATCGGGCTTCGACCGCGTTGTCGATACGGCATTGATGGTCTATGCCCCGATGGAGGTACGCATCAGGCGGGCGCTCGAACGCGATGCCGTTCCCCGCGAAGAGATCGTACGCCGCATCGAAAGCCAGCTATCCGACGAAGTGAAGAAAGAGAAATCGGACTACGTGATCTTCAATGACGGCGAACAGGCTTTACTTCCGCAAGTAACCGCCTTCCTTGCCGGTCTGCGTTCCAAATAAGGAAATATTAATTCACCATATCATGAAAAAGACCTATTTGCTACTCACCGTAGCTGCCTTCTCCTCATTAAGCATGGCTCCACCCCCCAAAAGCATTTATCACAACGGGTGGATCGATTTCAACAAAAACGGAGCCAAAGATATTTATGAAGACCCGTCACAACCGGTCGAAAAGCGGATCAAAGACCTGCTCGGACAGATGACACTGGAGGAAAAGACCTGCCAGCTCGCTACCTTATACGGATATATGCGGGTACTGAAAGACGAACTCCCCACGCCGGAGTGGAAAAATGCAATCTGGAAAGACGGCATCGCCAACATAGACGAACACCTGAACGGCCTGAAAAAGACGGAGTGGTCTTATCCATACAGCAAACACGCCGAAGCGATCAACATCGTACAACGCTGGTTCGTGGAAGAGACACGCCTCGGCATCCCGGTCGACTTTTCCAACGAAGGCATCCACGGGCTGAACCATGACAAGGCGACTCCCCTACCCGCCCCGATCTCTATCGGAAGCACCTGGAACAAAGCATTGGTACGCCAGGCCGGACAGATCGCCGGACGCGAAGCCAAAGCACTGGGTTACACGAATGTCTACGCTCCGATCCTCGACGTGGCACGCGATCCGCGTTGGGGCCGCGTACTGGAATGCTACGGAGAAGATCCCTATCTCGTCACCGCCCTCGGACAACAGATGGTGGAAGGAATACAGGAAAACGGCGTGGCCTCCACCCTGAAACACTATGCTGTTTACAGCGTCCCCAAAGGCGGCAGGGACGGGAATGCACGCACCGATCCGCATGTCGCCCCGCGCGAAATGCACGAACTCTATCTGTTCCCTTACCGGAAAATCGTACTCGAGTCGCACCCGATGGGCGTTATGAGCAGTTACAACGATTACGACGGCGTGCCGGTCAGCGCAAGCTACTATTTCCTGACCGAACTGCTCCGCCAGCAATACGGTTTCCAGGGATATGTCGTTTCGGACAGTGAAGCCGTCGAGTTCGTCCACACGAAACACCGCGTTGCCGACACCCCGAAAGAAGGAGTTCGCCAAGTCGTGGAAGCCGGCATGAATGTAAAAACCAATTTTACACCGCCCGAAGATTTTATCCTGCCTCTCCGCGAACTGGTCCGGGAAGGGAAAGTATCGCAGGAAACCCTCGACCGGAACGTTGCCGACGTGCTCCGTGTAAAATTCCAGTTAGGGCTGTTCGATTCTCCCTATGTGAAAGACACGAAGGCCGCCGACAAGATCGTGGCATCTCCCGATACGAAAGAATTTGTCAAACAGATGGCACGCGAATCGCTTGTCCTGCTGAAAAATGAGAACCAACTCCTGCCACTGAAACTAAACAACCTGAAACACATTCTCGTAACAGGCCCGCTGGCTACCGATAAGACCGCCTATGTCAGCCGTTACGGTCCCCAAAATATCGAAGTGACCAACGTGCTGGAAGGAATCCGTGAGTACGCAGGCAAACAGTCGGAAATCACCTATGTGAAAGGGTGCGAAGTGGTGGATGCCACTTGGCCGGAAAGCGAAATCATCCCGACCCCGCTCACGGATGCCGAAAAAGCCTCCATCGCCGAGGCTGTGGAGCAGGCCAAACAGTCGGATGTCGTGATCGCCGTATTGGGTGAAGACGAAGCCCGTTGCGGAGAAAGCAAAAGTCGCACGGGATTGGGACTTCCGGGCCGCCAGCTGCAACTCTTGCAGGCTTTGCAAGAAACGGGCAAGCCGGTCGTTCTGGTCTTGATCAACGGGCAGCCGCTCACGATCAACTGGGAAAACCGTTATATTCCGGCGATCCTTGAAGCCTGGTTTCCGAATGCCGAAGGAGGACATGCCATTGCCGGAACTCTGTTCGGCGACTACAATCCGGGAGGTAAACTGACCGTCACATTCCCGAAAACGATCGGGCAGATCGAACTGAACTTCCCGTTCAAGCCCGGTTCGCACGCCGGACAACCGGGCGACGGCCCCAACGGATATGGGAAAACGGCTGTTTACGGTGCACTTTATCCTTTCGGATACGGTCTGAGCTATACGACTTTCGGCTATTCGAACCTGGTTGTTAAACCGGAGACAAGCCGAACGCAAGGCAACATACAAGTCTCTGTAGACATCACTAACACAGGAGCTTTGGCCGGTGACGAAGTCGTCCAGCTCTATATGAAAGACCTCTACAGCAGCGTGACGGTCTACGAATCCCAACTGAGGGGCTTCGAACGGGTCCATTTGGAACCGGGAGAAACAAAAACCGTCCGTTTCACCCTGAAACCGTCTGACCTGGAACTGCTGGACAAAAACATGGAATGGGTTGTCGAACCCGGTGATTTTCAAATCTGTATAGGCAGCAGTTCCGAAGATATCCGGTTGAAAGAGATATTTACGCTTAGTGAATAATCATTAGAAACAAGAAAATATACTCAAAACTGCCGGAAATTCCCGGCAGTTATACTACATTTGCAGCACAAAAGTTAAACACTATTAGAAAAACAAAGTATTATGTTGAAGACGATTTTGTCTATCTCGGGTAAACCGGGATTGTTTAAATTGGTTTCCCACGGGAAAAACATGCTGATTGTTGAGTCGTTAGCAGACCAGAAAAGAGTTCCTGCATACGCAAAAGATAAAGTAATTTCTCTGGGAGACATCGCTATTTACACAGATGAAACAGAAGTTCCCTTGCATGAAGTGTTGACCAGTATCAAAAATAAGGAGAACGGCCAGCAAGCATCTATCCCTACTTCTGCCAAACCGGACGAACTACGTGCTTATTTCGCAGAGATCCTTCCCAATTTCGACCGTGAACGTGTATATCCGAGCGACATCAAAAAATTGATCTCCTGGTATAACATCCTGATCGGTGCCGGCATCACAGACTTCACCCCGGAAGAACCGGCAGAAGAACAGGCTCAGGCTGAAGAAACGAAAGAAGAGGCTTAATCGATTACAGACGAATCAGTATAAAAAAGAGATGTACGGGGTTATCCGGTACATCTCTTTTTTTATGGTAAAAATAATTCAGATATAAAATAAAATAAATATGCACGACACCGAATGCTTACGGGTAAACCCGGATAACCCGGCGAGTATTTACAATTACCCGCCGGGAAAAACAGGATTAGATGGCGGGGATTCGTAAATTATCTGTATGTTTGGGGACAAAAAGCAATAGACAGACAATGGCAATACGGCAGGGAAAGATTCTGATAGTAGACGACAACGAGGATATTCTATTCACATTAAAGATGTTACTGCGCCCACGCATGGAAAGCATCACAACTTGCTCCGATCCGAGAGAAATCAATCAGTTGGTATCCAGAAACCAGTATGATGTCATTCTGCTGGACATGAATTTCACGGCGGATGCCGTCAGCGGGAAAGAAGGATTCTACTGGTTGGAACGGATACTGGATATCTCGCCGGAAACAGTCGTTATCCTGATCACCGCCTACTCGGACACAGAAAAAGCCGTACGTGCCATCAAAGCCGGCGCAACCGACTTTATCCCGAAACCCTGGCAGAACGAAAAAATACTGGCAACCGTATCGTCTGCCCTCAAACTCAGTTTCAGCCGCTCGGAAGTACGGACACTCAAGGCGCAAAAGTCAACTCTAACCGCTGCGACAGAGCCGGAAATAGAGATGATCGGCGAATCGGCAGCTATGCAAAACGTGTTCAAGACGCTTGAAAAGCTGAAAGACACGGATGCCAATATCCTGTTGCAGGGAGAAAACGGAACAGGGAAAGACCTGATCGCCTATACGCTTCACAAACAATCCGGCCGTGGAAAAGAGCCGTTCATCCCGATCGACCTCGGAAGCATCCCGCACGAACTGTTCGAAAGCGAACTGTTCGGCCACGAGAAAGGGGCGTTTACAGATGCAGACAAGAGTAAAGCCGGACGCATCGAGATCGCATCCGGCGGCACGCTCTTCCTAAACGAAATCGGTAATTTGCCGCTGATGACCCAATCAAAGCTACTGACGGTCATCGAACAACGTAAAATAAACCGGGTTGGCTCCACCCAAGAGATACCGATCGACATCCACCTGATCTCGGCCACCAATACAGACTTGCATACAGCCGTGCAAGAAGGACATTTCCGGCAAGACTTGTTATACCGGATCAATACGATCGAGATTACTATCCCGCCATTACGTGAACGGGGAAACGATGTGACGCTCCTCGCCCGTCATTTCCTGCAACGCTATTGCCAGAAGTATAAAAAAGAGATAGAAGGTTTCTCCGACGAAGCGCATCAACTTCTTAAACAGTACAACTGGCCGGGAAACGTGCGCGAACTGCAACATGTGATCGAACGTGCCGTGATCCTTTCCGAAACCAAACAGTTGCAATATGACAATTTTATGCTCCACCTCCCGGCTTCCGCTTCCCAGGACAAAGAGGGCAAGTTCAACCTGGAAGAACTGGAGAAAAACACGATACAGGAAGTGCTTCGCCACTGCTCCGGGAATATGACACAGGCAGCGGGTCTGCTCGGTATCACGCGTACATCCTTATATAGGAGATTGGAGAAATACGGCTTATGAAACGTTACACGAAAAAAACGGGCGGATTGATCTTCCTCCTGCTAACGACCAGCGTGGCGTTCGGGCTACTTGTCGCTTTCCGGTTTTACATCTCTGCGATCGTCACGTTTGCCCTGATACTGATCGAAGGGTATTACCTGTTTCGCATGATGGACCGCAGCGACCGGTTGTTCAAGCAGTTTATCTGGTCGATGCGCTACTCCGATTTCCTCGCCTCCGGAACTCCCTTGCAAGAACAGAACGACAAAATCCCGCAAGATATGGTAAAGGTAATGGAAGAGGCTTTGCAACATTACAAAAAGCATTTGCAAGAAAAGGAAAGCCAGCTGCAATATTTCCAGGCTTTGGCAAACCATATCGATCTTTCCGTGTTTGTTTATTCGGACACCGGACAAGTGGAATGGATGAACCAGGCTTTTAAAATACAAACGGGACTAAACTTTGCCGAAACGATCGACGACCTGACTGCCTATCACCCGGAACTTCCCGGCCGCCTGCGCACTATGCATCCCGGAGAATTATCCATCCTGCAGGTCCGGCGGAAAGAAGAATATTCACAATTGATTCTTTCGGCCATATCTTTCGTCGTCTTAGGCAAGTCGCTTACGGTTGTCAGCATGAAAAACATCCGCTCTGTTCTGGAGAACAAAGAGACGGAAGCCTGGCAGAAACTGATCCGGGTTCTAACGCACGAGATCATGAACTCAATGACACCGATCGTTTCCTTGTCCGAACTGCTCCGGAATAAATGCATGGATGAACCAGGAGTCGATACGGAAGATCGGGAAGAAATCAACCAGGCTGTCGAAACTATTTTCCGAAGGAGCAGCGGATTGGTTCGCTTCGTCGAGAGTTACCGGAAAGTGGCGGGCATCCCGATGCCTGTTCCGGAGATTATACCGGTCAACAATTTCCTGAACGGCATCAGCCTCCTGTTCAAGGACCAGGAAGACAAAATAAAAATCATCCCCTCGACAACACATCTGCAAGTTATTGCGGATAAAGGGCTGATCGAACAGGTATTAATCAATCTGATCAAGAATGCTTTGGATGCAACCCGCCATCACCCGGAGCCACAGATCGAATTGTCTGCAGGCATCAACGAAGAAGGCAAGACCTTTATCCAGGTGAGCGACAACGGGACAGGCATACCGATTGAAGTACAAGAACGTATCTTTATACCATTCTTCACGACCAAACCATCCGGCTCCGGCATCGGGCTGAGCATTTCCAGACAGATCATGCACATGCACAAAGGAGATTTATCCGTTTTATCCGAGGATGGACAAGGCAGCCGGTTCTTCGTGACTTTCGGCTCGATTCAAAAGTAAGCAAAACTTTTCTTTCAAGAGAAAAGTAATATTCCTACATTTGTATGCACAAAAAAACAATGACAACAGATAGTTATGATAAAGATATTCTCAACAGACAAAGTCAGAGAGCTCGATAAATATACCATTCAAAACGAACCGATCAGCTCTATCGACTTGGTAGAACGTGCGGCGACCGTATTTACAAGTGAATTTTGCCGCCGCTATTCCAAACAAACCCGCATTATCGTATTTGCCGGACAAGGGAACAATGGAGCCGATGCATTAGCAATCGCCCGTATGCTAACGGATGCCGGTTACCGGGTAGAAACTTATCTGTTCAATCCGACCATGCGTCTTTCCGAGGACTGCGAGTTGAACAAACAACGGTTACTCCATATGGAAAAGATCGAATTCACGGAAGTCGTGGACGACTTTGTCCCGCCCGAACTGGAAGAACGGGATGTCGTGATAGACGGTTTGTTCGGTTCCGGCTTGAATCGCCCCTTAACAGGCGGTTTTGCCGCAATGGTGAGATATATCAACCAATCGGATGCAACCATCGTTGCGATCGACATTCCTTCAGGCCTATTCGGAGAAGATAACCGCAAGAACGATCCGGACTCTATTATCCATGCTGACCTGACACTGACATTCGGTTTCCCGAAGTTGGCATTCCTGCTTCCTGAAAATGCAGAATTTGTTGGTGAATGGAAAGTGCTGGATATTCTGTTACACCCGGAAATCATAGCCAGCACTCCGACACAATTCACATTGGTGACGGAAGAAGATATTGCTGTTGTCTTCCAACCCCGTAACCGCTTTGCCCACAAAGGGACATTCGGGCATGCGCTTCTGATAGCCGGAAGCCGCGGAAAGATGGGAGCCGCCCTCTTATCTGCCAAAGCCTGCCTTAGAAGTGGAGCCGGCTTGCTGACCGTTCACATTCCCGGACGGGGTGAACAGATTTTACAGACTGCTTTTCCGGAAGCGATGGTTGATCTGGACCAGCATCAAGATCATTTCAGCTCTGTCTCCGGCATCAAAGCCTACTCTTCCATCGCAATTGGTCCCGGCTTGGGAAAACATCCGGATTCTGCCAAAGCATTGGAACAGATACTCCAAGTAGTAGAAAAGCCGCTCGTAATCGATGCCGATGCGCTGAACCTGATCGCCGCCAATAAAGATTTATTGAAACGTATTCCTCCACGCAGCATCCTGACACCGCATCCCAAAGAATTTGACCGGATAGCGGGGGAAAGCAGCAATTCATACGAACGGCTGATAAAGGCACAGGCTTTCGCCGTCGATCATCAGGTTTGCGTCGTCCTGAAAGGGGCATATACTGCAATCTGTACAGCTACCGGAAACGTCTATTTCAACAACTGTGGAAATCCTGGTATGGCAACTGCCGGTAGTGGCGATGTTTTGACTGGTATTATCCTGGCACTGCTCGCACAGGGATTAGAACCTGAAACGGCCTCCGTCGCCGGCGTTTTCCTTCACGGGACAGCAGGTGACCTGGCTGCCGTCTACCGCTCTGAAGAGAGCATGATCGCCAGTGATATTATGGAGATGATAGGAAAAGCATTCAAGCAGATAAAATAAAATTTCTCCATTTATTTAACGCGACAAAGATATTGCCACAAAAAGGGAAACTCTCTTTTGTGGCAATATCTTCGTTGTGCGATCCGCTAATCAGCTACTGTATTTACAAAAAGATAGGCATTTTTCTTATAAATAGAAGCAAATAAATAAAATGATCAAAACATTTTATTGTAAATAAATCGTTTTTTCCCCGAAAACAAGTATATTCGAATCCATAATTAAAGGAGATAAAAATGAAAAAGCTTTTACTACATATTACATCGCTTGTGTCCATTGTGTTATTCCTGTTCATGAGTGCTTGCAATAATCACCCACAAGCCCCTATGCTGCTCGAAGCAGAGAAAATCATAGAAGAGCAACCAGACAGCGCCTTGAGTATCCTGAATAAGATAGAAAACGTCAACCAACTATCCGAAAAAGATCATGCAACCTACTGCCTGCTCCTAACCCAAGCCCAAGATCTAAATTATATCACACATACTTCAGACTCTTTAATAAAAATAGCGGCGACGTATTTTGAGAAAAACAAAGACAAACCACGTTCCATGTTAGCTTACTACTATTTAGGACGTGTAAACTCTGATTTACAGGATGCTCTACAGGCACAAGAATATTACTTAAAGGCTTTGGAAATCGGAGATGATTCAAAAGATTATACTCTCCTAATTAAAATTTACAACAACTTAGGTACTCTATATGCATATCAGGATATCAACGATATGGCGCTACCCATGTACAAAAAAGTCCTGTCGTATTTGGAGTTAAAGCCTGATTCTGTAAAAACGGCTTTTGCCCTAAGAAATATTGCACGCATTTTCTCTCAGACTCATCAATTAGACAGTGCTATCACTTATTATAAAAAAGCTATATCATTTTCTACACCTAAAAATAAAGCTGCTATCTTAATCGATTTGGGAAATTTGTATCTCAATGCAAAAAAATACGATATAGCATTAAGATATATGAATGAAGCTATAACTCTAACTACCAACAAAAAAACATTATTACCTATATATTTATCAAAAGGAGAACTTTTTATTGCTATAAACAATATGGATTCTGCAAAAAGCAATCTAAATCGTTGTATAAACAGTTCCAATATTTACACACAAGCTGGAGCTTTACATCTATTAGCTCAAGTAGCTCAAAAAGAACGAAATTTTGACAACTTTTCGAATTATTTTGATCAATGTGAATTTCTTCGTGATTCTATTAAAGAATATTCTCATTTTGAAAATATACGATTGACACAAAGTATGTTTAACTACCAACAACTATCCAAAGAGAAAAACAAATTTGAAAAAGAAGCAGATCAACGGATGATCTTGATTTATCAAGTGATCATTATCTTTACAACTATCTTCATTTTGAGTTTTATTTTCTTTAAAAAAGAACAACATAGAAAAAAGAAATTAGCTGATATAAAAGAAGAACAATACAAACGTAGCCAACAATATATTGAAGACAACAAGAGACAAATTCTGCAGCTAACTGAAAAGCTTTATTCCAAACAAGAAGAAATGAGCGAAGTTCAAAGGCAACTATATGAAACAAGAAAACTAATGCTCGAAATGGAAAACAGACAAATTTTCGAGAAGCAAGGCACTTTCCTATTATTGGAAAAAGATTTTCATAATTCATCTTTATATATCAGGATTCATAGAGAGGATGGTATTCAGCTCGGTTCAAGCGAATGGGAAGAACTACATCAACTAATTGATGCAACATATCCCGATTTTACTAATCGTCTTATCCTACTATATCCTCAAATATCCATAGAAGAAATACATATTTGTTATCTTGTAAAGATGCATATCCCTATAAAAAAGATAGCATTCATTATGCATATCACAAGTTCAGGAGTGTCTCAATGTCGTAGGAGATTATATAAAAAGTTTACAGGAGAGCCTCAAAACACAGAAAAATTCGACAAGTTTATAATTGATTTTTAACAAGATACAACTTGTCACATTTTTGTCAACAAAAAAATAAGCTTCATAATGATGATAAATTTACCTTTGTCAAAAATCTCAATTTTGACTTTTAGTAAAAACAAATCTGATTTTAACATTATGAAGCATTTTATTTCTACTTTAATTTTAATTGTGTGTGGCATTTTTTGCGCACAAGCAGCATTTTGTGATTCAATCCTTGTTAAAGGAAAATGGAGTGAAGAAGACATACGTTCCGTAGTGCCTGCACCTCCTACAGCCTCCATCGAAGGAAAAGTATTAACAATTAACTTTGTGAATCCGCTTGCTGATCTGATAGTAAAGGTTACAGACAAGACAGGTAAAGTGGTTTATGAAGAATGTATCTCTGTATCTGCTCCGCAAAGTAAGTCAGTTATCTTGAATGCTGATAATGGTGATTACACATTGTCATTCACTCATGAGCTCGGCTATTTAACTGGTGAGTTTGCTATAAAATAACATATTGCGTGTAATTCTCCTTTACATGTAATGCATTAAGAACAGTCCCGGGTGGTGATTTAACCAGGCCTAATATCTCGATCTCCTTTTCCGCCGCCTTGGGACCGTTCTTTATATCTTCTCTAATCTAAATAAGGAAAAGAGGCTTTTCCGGTTGGTTACTAACAAAATATTTCATAGTTTTGTGCAATCATTTATTAGAGATTAAACTTAGATTAGAATATGAAGAATTTAATCATTATAGCCAGTCTGCTCCTTAGTTTCCCGATTATGGCCCAGACGAAAGTTGTAAAGAAAAATGCCGTTAAGGCAAATAATTTCGGTATAACTTATTCACTTCCTAAAACATCTCTTATCGTAGATGCAGAAGTTACGAAAGTAACCTGTAAGGCAGGTCCATACTACAAATACGCAGAAAAATATTTAGGCGTAAAAGACGCTATCACAGAAGATAAAGTCTATTACGAATTAGGTAAGATCGGCTTGATCAACAAAGGTGTACCCGATGTGGACAATACATTTATCGTTGAATTTAAAGCCGGGACAGTCGCTCCATACGCTTATTTGACAGAAGACGGATTGCTGTGTTCCATCAACGCAGAGTATACTCCCGAAGAATCCGCACTGGAAGCAGCAAAAAAGAAAAGCCAGGCATCGGCAAAAGTAACCGACACTTCTGTATTTTCAGAAGAGTTGCTTATGGCAGGATCTACAGCTAAGCAGGCAGAAGTAGCAGCCAAGCAAATCTATCGTATCCGCGAAAGCCGTATGAACATCCTTACGGGAGATGCCGATAACCTGCCACCAGACGGTGAAGCGATGAAGTTGGTCATCCAACAGCTGGAAGAACAAGAAAAAGCGTTAACCAACTTATTCACAGGCATCCGAACTAAGGAAGTCAGTAACTATGACGTAACGATTGTTCCCTTTGATAACCTCGACAAAGAAGTATTATTCCGCTTCTCGCCCCAGCTCGGTATCGTGGATGCCGACGATTTAGGCGGAGCACCTGTGTATATGAACTTAAAGGCCATCGACCGCGCTCCTGTTTTAGAACCTAAAGAAGCAGAAAAGAAAGAAAAATCACTAAAGGGCATTATATATAATGTACCGGGTAAAGCCAGCATCGAAATCAGCATGAACAAAAAAACACTTTATAAAGGCGAAGCACAAATTACCCAGTTCGGTACACGGGAAGGACTCGCCCCCGTTATGTTTGAAGACAAAAAAGCTCCGGTAAAAGTTTATTTCTACCCGGAAACAGGTGCAATAAAACAAATCATTCAATAATCATCTAACAATTTTAATTCTATGTTTGAAGGACAGCCTAAAGGTTTATACGCGTTAGCCTTAGCGAACACTGGCGAGCGTTTCGGTTACTATACCATGCTCGCGATCTTTGTACTTTTCTTGAAAGCAAACTTTGGTTTATCACCCGGTATGGCCGGAACGATCTACTCCACATTTCTGGCGTTGGTTTATTTCCTGCCGTTCATAGGAGGTATCCTGGCCGACAAATTCGGATACGGCAAGATGGTTACGATTGGTATCGTCGCCATGTTTATAGGTTATGTATTGTTGGCGTTACCGCTGGGTAATGGGACAACCGCATTGGCCTGTATGTTTGCCGCCTTAGCTGTAATCAGTTCGGGTACAGGTCTTTTCAAGGGAAACCTGCAAGTAATGGTAGGTAATCTCTACGATGCCCCCGAATATGCATCCAAACGCGATTCCGCATTCAGTATTTTCTATATGGCAATCAACATCGGTGCCTTATTTGCACCGACGGCAGCAGTGAAGATAATGGAATACGCACAACATAACTTAGGCGTCAGCGTAAATGACTCCTATCATTTTGCTTTTGGCGTAGCCTGTATCTCGCTGGTCGTTTCAATGGCCATCTATTATATTAGCCGCAGCACATTCAAGCATGTGGAAGGCAGCAGCAAACAAAAAAGCCAAGGGAAAGTAACGGCAGTTACAGCCGAAGAACTTTCTCCACGCGAGACGAAAGACCGTATCATCGCTCTATGCCTGGTCTTTGCCGTTGTGATCTTTTTCTGGATGGCATTCCATCAGAACGGACTTACGCTAACCTACTTTGCCGACGAGTTTACGGCAAAGAGTTCTACAGGTCTGGAGAGCATGATGTTCGATGTGTGGAATCTGGTAGCCGTCATCTTCATTGTCTACGGGGTGTTCTCACTATTCCAGTCAGCGACAAGCAAAGCAAAGGTCATATCGGGCATTATCATTTTGCTTGCACTCGCATTCTTAGGATACCGGTATAGCATAATTAGCGGATCGACTCCGGTAGACGCACCTATTTTCCAGCAGTTCAACCCATTCTTTGTTGTTGCGCTGACGCCCGTTTCGATGGCTATATTCGGCGCTTTGGCACGTAAAGGGAAAGAACCTTCGGCTCCGCGTAAAATCGGTTTGGGGATGTTGGTTGCAGCTTCTGGTTATATAGTGATGATGTTTGCTTCGTTCGGGTTATTGACACCCGATGCGCAGGCAAGTGCCGTTGCTGCAGGCGATGCGTCGTTCGTTTCACCCAACTGGCTCGTTTCGACTTATCTGGTATTGACATTCGGCGAATTGCTTCTTTCGCCGATGGGTATATCCTTCGTATCGAAGGTTGCTCCTCCTAAATATAAAGGAATGATGATGGGGGGATGGTTTGTCGCCACAGCCATAGGTAATTACCTTACCGCTGTTGCAGCATGGATCTGGGGCGACCTGCCCCTATGGATCGTATGGGGCGTACTCGTCGGACTTTGCCTTCTTTCGGCAATTTTCATCTTCTCTGTCATGAAGAAGCTCGATAAAGTGGCATAACAACTCATGAGAAAGCAGCATACATACAAGCCGGTTGCTCTCCGCTTCAAGAGGTGGAGCAGGAAAGGATATGCCGCTTTCGTCAGTATACAGCACGCAGTGACGATCGGGCAACTGTCGGCCAACGTATCCGAACGGTTCCAGGTTAAGAACGGCTGCATCCACGCCTCCGTACTCCCTACCGGCGCGACAAGCAAAGGAGAAACAGAGGAAGAAGACGATATATGCTGGGAAGAGCGTGCGGGAAGCATCCTGTCACTCATCCTTTTGCAAGCCGTATGCCCTATCCGGACCATAAGCCGGCCTGCAGCGTCGCACGCAGATACAAGAGATAAGGACATTTCCGGAAGCGCGGAAGGTTTCAACCGATGGTTGAATGCCTTCCGCGCTTTTCGTTTATACCTATATTCAATAATAGGACAAAAGTATATTTAATAATATGATAGAAAGACTTAAACAACACGTTCTTGCCGGTGGGATGATCGACGAAGAACAGGCAAAAGGGTTAGCTGCCGCTCCTGACAAAGAGGCCCTCTACGAGGCGGCCCACCAGATCACCCGTCATTTCATGGGTGACAAGTTCGATACATGCTCCATAATTAATGCCAAGAGTGGCAATTGCAGCGAAGACTGCAAATGGTGTGCGCAGTCAGGACACTACAAGACAAACGTAACACTTTATCCACTGTTGCCGGCTGAGGAATGCATCCGTCATGCAACCTATAACTACAAGCAGGGGATCGGCCGTTTTGCCCTCGTCACCAGCGGGAAGAAGGTGTCGGACAGGGATATGGTGGAGATTACGGAGACCGTTCGCAGCATCAAGCAGGCTTGCGGCATTAAGTGCTGTGCCTCGATGGGACTGTTGAGCCGCGAGCAATTGCAGGCGCTTTATGACAGCGGCACAGAGAATTACCATTGTAATATAGAGACTGCCCCCTCCTACTTCCATACCCTTTGCACGACGCACACGATAGAGCAAAAGCTCCAAACGATCCGGCAGGCAAGGGAGATCGGCTTCCGCATCTGCTCAGGCGGGATAATCGGGATGGGTGAAACGGTCGAGCAGCGGATCGAGATGGCCATGCTCCTGCAAAAGGAAGGGATTCTCTCTATCCCCTTAAACCTTCTCCAACCTATTCCCGGCACACCGTTGGAAAAGACACAGCCATTGAGGGACGAGGAGTTCCTAACCACCATCGCACTGTTTCGTTTCATCAACCCCAAAGCTTACCTGCGTTTCTCAGGGGGGCGGGCCAGGTTGAGCGAGGCGGTGCAGCGCAAGGCGCTCTACATCGGTATCAACTCGGCGATCATCGGTGACCTGCTAACGACCATCGGGAGCAGGGTGGCGGATGACAAAGCCCTTTTCGTCTCCGAAGGATATTCATTAACCGAAAATACAGATTGGGAAAGATGACGACAGAAGAACTACTACATTTCGACCGGGAGCACATCTGGCACCCCTACACATCGACTATCGACCCGCTGCCCGTCTATCCGGTCGAGCGGGCGGAAGGCGTCACGATTACCCTGAAAGACGGCCGGAAGTTGATCGACGGTATGTCCTCGTGGTGGGCCGCCGTACATGGCTACAACCACCCGGTACTGAATGCTGCCGTGAAGGCACAGTTGGAAAAGATGAGCCACATCATGTTCGGAGGCTTTACCCACGAACCGGCGGTCGAGTTGGCCGCCAAGCTGCTTCCTTTGCTTCCTCCTACGATGGAAAAGTTGTTCTTTGCCGACAGTGGTTCCGTTGCCGTGGAGGTCGCCCTGAAGATGGCGATCCAATATTGGCAGGCTAAGGGGATGCCACGAAAGCACGCTTTTGCCACCATCCGCAGCGGGTATCACGGTGACACATGGCACGCAATGTCGGTGTGCGACCCTGTGACCGGTATGCATGGGATCTTTGCCGGGAGCCTGCCGGTACAATATTTTATCCCCCAGCCCTCGGTCAAGTTCGGGGAAGAATGGGACGATAGGGCGATGAAGCCTTTAAAAGACTTGTTGGAGAAGCATTCCAACGAGATCGCCGCCCTGATCCTCGAGCCTGTCGTGCAAGGCGCAGGAGGTATGTATTTCTATTCACCCCAATTTCTCGTTGCGGCACGCGAACTGTGTGACCGCTACCAAGTCTTACTTATCTTCGATGAGATTGCAACGGGGTTCGGGCGCACGGGACGGCTTTTCGCCTGGGAATGGGCCGCTGTGGAACCGGACATCATGTGCATCGGCAAGGCGTTGACGGGAGGGTATATGACACTGTCGGCGACCGCAACCAGCACGCCCGTGGCCAACACGATCTGCGGTGGCGAGGCCGGATGTTTCATGCACGGGCCCACGTTCATGGGAAACCCGTTAGCTTGTGCGGTCGCATCGGCATCGGTCACTTTGTTGCTCGAAAGCGGCTGGCAGGAGAAGGTGAAAGGGATAGAGGCTCAACTCAGGGAAGAGCTGTCTGTGGCTGCGTCCTTCCCCGGCGTACAGGAGGTACGTGTGTTGGGAGCGATCGGCGTGGTCGAGATGAAGAAGCCTGTCAATATGGCTGTCCTGCAGAAACGTTTCGTCGAAGCGGGTATCTGGGTGCGTCCGTTCGGGAGGTTGGTTTACCTGATGCCGCCCTTCATCATCTCGAAGAAAGAATTGTCGAAGTTGACGAAAGAATTGCTGGCTATATTAAAGGAATAATTTGTCGACGCACCATCGACAACCTTATCGAAGCACCATCGACAACGTTATCGATGCACCATCGACAGTATTGTCGTCGTACCATCGACAACGTTGTATCGGGTGGCAAGACAATATTGTATCGAGTGCCGATACAAGCTTGTATCGTGTGGCAATACAAAATGGCTCATTATAGAAAAACAAAAATAAGATGAAAGATTATAACGATATATTGAATCGGCTAAAGGCTACCGGCAACCTGCGCAGCCTCCCGGAGATTGTCCATCGTGGCAAATGGATCGAAAAAGAGGGGCGGAAGATGTTGAATCTATCGTCCAACGACTATCTCGGTCTGTCGTCACGGCAGGAGTTGCGGGATGAGTTTCTGATGCAGTTGCATGAAAACGGCTTGCCGTTCTCATCTACCTCTTCCCGGTTGCTGACGGGCAACTTCACGGTTTATAGTGAGTTGGAACAATTGATGGCCAGTCGGTTCGGACGCGAGGCTGCTTTGCTTTTCAATAGTGGTTATCATGCCAATACGGGAATATTGCCTGCCTTGGCCGATAAGCGGTCATTGATCCTGGCGGATAAATTAGTGCACGCGAGCATCATCGATGGTATCTTGTTGAGCGGTTCACCATACCAGCGTTACCGGCATAATGATTATCGCCACTTAGAACAGTTATTGACTAAATATGCAAATGACTATGAGCAGGTTATCATCGTTACGGAAAGTATTTTCAGCATGGACGGGGATGTCGCCGACCTTCGCCGCTTAGTGGATTTGAAGAAGAGCTTTCCAAATACCTGGCTTTATGTAGATGAAGCACATGCGATCGGTGTCAGGGGAGAAAATGGCTTGGGGATTGCCGAAGAACAGGGGTGCATCGGGGAGATCGACCTATTAGTCGGCACGTTCGGCAAGGCATTGGGCTCGATGGGGGCTTATCTCCTGTGTAGCCATGTGATCCGGGAGTATTTAGTTAACACGATGCGTCCTTTGATATTCAGTACGGCACTGCCGCCCATACAAGTCGCCTGGACGAAACTCTTGTTTGAGAAACTTCCCAACTTGACGGAAGAACGGCGCCGGCTGTCCGTGACCAGCCGCCTGCTCTCGGACGCTTTGAAAGGGAAAGGCGGTGAGATCTCGGCCAGCCATATCATCCCTTTCATCATCGGTGAAAACGAAGATTGTATCCGCACAAGCCTTGAACTGCAACGCAAAGGTTTTTACTGCCTCCCCGTCCGTCCACCGACCGTCCCCAAGGGAACCGCTCGGATTCGCTTCTCACTAACGGCCAATGTGACGGAGGAAGAAGTAAAGAGTTTAGTACGTTTAATTTATTCCCGATAGGGCGTATATTCCAGTAAAAAATTATTCATAGAACAACTATAATTAAATGAAAATATATAAACAAACGAAGGAAGCCAATCGCAAACTCCTCCTTCTCTTCTCTGGCTGGTCAGCTTCTCCCGAAGCCTTCCGCCATTTAGAGACGGAGCCGGACACGGATCTCTGGATCTGCTACGACTATCGTGACGCCCTCTTCCCGATGGAAGAACTTTCTGCCTATCAGCAAATCTGTTTAGTCGCCTGGTCTTTAGGTGTATGGGTAGCATCAGCCATATTTGCAGAGATGAACCTCCCCTTTACCGAAGCTATCGCCATCAATGGGACCCCCTACCCGATCCATGACCAGTGGGGCATCCCCGAAACCATTTTCCAGGGGACATTGGAGAATGTAACCGAAGAAGGCCTGCACCGCTTCAACCGCAGGATGTGCAGCAAACGCGACATCCTGCAAGCCTATGAGTCGATTCCGCCCCGCCCGCTCGATGAAATCCGGGAAGAGTTGCAAGCCCTCTATGCCGCAATAAGGGAAACGCCCCCATCCGCCCCACTCTTTAGCGGATGGACCCATGCCCTTATCTCCTCCGGTGACCGCATCTTTCCCACCGGCAACCAATTTGCTTTCTGGCAAGGCCGCTGCCCGGTTGCCGAGATAGAGGCTCCCCATTATCCCTTTTATTTATGGAAACAATGGAATGAAATATGGAACCGATAGAGACCAAATGCATACATACCCGATTCACCCGTGCCCTCTCGAGTTATGATAATCATGCCGATGCCCAACACCGCATCAGCCGGAAGCTGGCTTCCCTCCTTGTCCGCCACCAGGCGAATGCCCGCTACAAGCGGTTATTGGAGATCGGTTGCGGCACCGGTGGACTCACGCAAGCGTTGAAACGGCAAGCCCATATCGACGAATGGGTATTGAACGACCTCTGCGAAGGTTGCCGGGAAAAGATCAACCTTCTCTTCCCTGGCTCCCCTCCCCGTTTCATTGCCGGGGATGCCGAGGCGCTACCCTTCCCCGGCAAGTTTGACTTGATAGCCTCCGCCTCTGTTTTCCAATGGATGAAAGAGCCGGAAGCGTTCCTTCGTAAACTGGCAGGGTTGCTGGTTCCACAGGGCGTACTCCTGCTAAGCACCTTTATCCCCGATAACCTCCATGAAATAAAGGAATTAACCGGGAAAGGACTCGCATATCCGTCCGCCGACACGCTTGCCGGATGGCTATCCGCAGATTTCAACCTGCTCCACCGGGAAGAGGAAGCAATCGTCCTCACCTTCCGGTCGCCCTTAGACGTACTGAGGCATCTGAAAGCCACCGGCGTAACGGCCACCGGAGGCAGTCCCTGGACAAAAGGCCGGCAGGCGTCATTCTGCCAACAATATTCAGACCGGTTTACCGTAACCGGCAACCAAGTAACACTCACATACCGCCCGCTCTATATCGTGGCAGTAAAAAAATAGAACAACATGAAAGGAAAAGTATTATTTATCACAGGAATCGACACCAATATCGGTAAAACATTCGCCACCGGCCTGATTGCATCCGCCCTGGCTGGACAAGGCAAACGAGTCATTACTCAGAAAATGATCCAAACGGGTTGTACAGACATCTCGGAAGACATTGAAATGCATCGGAAGATACAAGGGATTCCCTTCACGGAAGAAGACAAATCCGGTTTGACCTGCCCCTATATCTTCACCTATCCCTGCTCTCCCCACATGGCCGCCGAAAAAGACGGACGGACAATCGACCTCGCCATTATCGCCGAAGCAACCCGCAAACTACAAGAGCAATACGAATATGTCTTGCTCGAAGGCGCGGGCGGCTTAATGGTTCCGAACGACCTCCATTCGCTCACCATCGACTATGTAAAAGAACAAGGCTACCCGATCATCTTAGTCACATCCGGCAAATTGGGAAGCATCAACCACACCTTGCTAAGCCTCTATGCCTGCAAGCAATATGGAGTCCCAGTCCGGGCAGTCGCCTATAATCTCTATCCCCCCACCGATGAACTGATAACCGCCAACACCCTGGAATACCTCACCCGATACCTGGCAAGGGAATTCCCCGGAACCGCTCTTATCACCCTCCCGGAAGCATTGGCAGGAAAGGTAAACGTTGACATCAGCAGCCTGTTCTAAACCACTCGAACATGAAGCAGCCCAACCCCCTTATAGGGCAACCGCACCAAATCCAGCAGTAACAATTCTTTATTTCTATGGAGAGAAAAACCCGTTTTTGTCCCGAATAATTCTTTCTTAAGTGCCTGCTAATTCTGTAATCGGTGTCAGTGATTTTATAATCAGTGGTTGTGATTATATAATTGCTGGCACTGATTTTATAATCACTGGCACTGATTACAGAATTGATAGGCACTCCGATGTTTTTTATGCCTATGTAGATAAGTTTTCTTATAGCAGGGATAGATTATTACTTATATTATGTAGTCCATAAGGTCGTATCGCTTAAAAATGAATTTGGTGCGGTCGCCCCAACCCCCTTACAATATGCCTTGGTACATTGGAAAATTATTCTTACATTTGCGCGCAATATAATTAAAGCATTAGTCTATGTCATTTATTGCAGACAGAGTGGTTATGGACGGATTAACGTTCGATGATGTATTGTTGATTCCGGCCTATTCGGAAGTCCTCCCCCGAAATGTCGATCTTACGACAAAGTTTTCCCGCAACATTTCTTTGAATATCCCGATGGTTTCAGCTGCCATGGATACGGTTACCGAAGCTAAGATGGCAATCGCTATCGCTCGCGAAGGAGGTATCGGTGTGATACATAAGAATATGACAATCGCCGAACAGGCCAAGCAGGTTCAGAGTGTGAAACGTGCTGAGAACGGCATGATCTATGATCCCGTTACCATCACGAGAGGCAAGACTGTCGGCGATGCTTTGGGGATGATGAAAGAGTATAAGATCGGTGGTATTCCCGTTGTGGATGAATCGGGTTGCTTAGTCGGTATCGTGACGAATCGTGACCTGCGTTTCGAGCGGGATATGAACCGTTCGATCGACGAGGTAATGACAAAAGAGAACCTGATTGTAGCAGACCAGTCGACCGATCTGGAAGCAGCAGCCAGCATCCTGCAACAGCATAAGATCGAAAAACTTCCGGTTGTAGACAGCCAGAATAAACTGGTCGGTCTGATTACCTATAAAGATATAACACGGGCAAAAGATAAACCGACAGCCTGCAAGGATTCGAAAGGCCGCCTTCGTGTAGCTGCAGGTGTTGGTGTAACCTTCAACACGTTCGAACGCGTAGCCGCTTTGGTCGAAGCCGGTGCGGATGCACTGGTGATCGATACGGCTCACGGCCACTCCAAAGGGGTTGTCGACGTCTTGAAGCAAATCAAAGCCCAGTACCCGCATATCGATTGTGTTGTCGGTAATATCGCTACGGGCGAAGCTGCCAAATACCTGGTAGAAGCCGGTGCGGATGCCGTAAAAGTCGGTATAGGACCGGGTTCCATCTGTACGACCCGCGTGATTGCAGGTGTAGGCGTGCCGCAGTTGTCCGCGATCTACGATGTGGCGAAAGCGCTTAAAGGCACAGGTGTTCCGTTGATTGCCGATGGCGGCTTGCGCTATTCGGGTGATATCGTGAAAGCGATTGCAGCCGGCGGATCTTCCGTCATGATGGGATCATTGTTGGCAGGTGTGGAAGAATCACCGGGCGAAACGATCATCTTCAACGGACGCAAGTTTAAATCGTATCGTGGAATGGGATCGCTGGAAGCCATGCAGAAAGGTTCGAAAGACCGCTACTTCCAGGATGTGGAAGACGATGTGAAAAAACTTGTGCCGGAAGGTATTGCTGCCCGCGTTCCGTATAAAGGTTCATTGTATGAAGTTATCTACCAGATGGTAGGCGGATTACGTGCAGGAATGGGCTATTGCGGAGCGCATAATATCGATGAACTGCATAACGCCAAGTTTACACGTATCACAAATGCGGGAGTACTAGAAAGCCATCCGCATGACGTGGCAATTACGCAGGAAGCTCCCAATTACAGCCGTGGAGAATAGTTAAAGACAGACTCTCTTTTTTAAGAATCAGGAATAACCGGCGACAACATTCAAAGATAATCCGTTAAATAATTTTGTTTTATGGTAAACAGCGCCACCCGGTTGCTGTTTACCATAATCAATGTCAGGATCAGACCCTTATTCTTGGAAAGCTATTATTCAAAACTACTCGAACAGGATTCTGAACCGCGTCAGTCCATCAGCATAGGTCCTGAGAGAGAAAGTGCAGTTGTGCTTTTGGAGCACTTCGCGGATAAAGATCAGGCCGATGCCCTGTCCGCCACGTTTGGTGGAGAAGAAGGGGCTGAACAACTTGGCCTCCGTCTCCTTATCAATGCCTTTGCCAGTGTCAGCGATTTCCAGGCAGACCGGATTACGGGAAGTGCGGATGTAAATCTCGCCGTCGTGGTCAATCGATTCGGAGGCGTTCTTGATGATGTTGACCAACACTTGCTCGAAGAGGGAATTGTCCAGATCGACAATCGGCGAAACAGGGTCCAACTCCATCACGATCCGGATATTCCGGTTCAGGCAAATCGTTTCCATAAAACGCTTGCACGAGAAGACGACGCCGTTTAGCGGCTGTGTCTTGGTTTGCGGCTCCGGTATTCGTACCACGTCGGCAAAGTTCGTGATGAAATGGCTCATGCTATAGCAGCGCTCTATCGAAACGCGCAGGACTTCACAGATATCTTCCGTATCCTGCATCTCGCTGAAGGTCGATTCGAGCGTGTCGAGTGTGGAAGTGATACCGGCAGTCGTGTTGTTCACTTCGTGGGCAATCATACGGATCACTTTCTCGTACGCTTTCTTTTCAGCTTTGAAGACTTCCTGCGTCAGCATCTCCACCAAGTAGAAAGAATGATGGAAACCGCGATCCACAAACGACGAATGTGTACATTTATATATATTGGCGTCGTTCAGGCGGACTGTCTGCGAGTCGTACAAAGGGATCAACGCCAGCTCCTCCGCCAAAGGCGAATCCAGTTCCGGCAGGCGCTTGCCCACGATATCCGACAGGAAAGGAACTCCTAACATCTTATGCGCCGTAGGATTGACAGAGAGGACTTCCTTATCGAGGTTCAGCATAATCACTCCCATCGGCGAGGCGTTGATTAACAGATCCAGGAAATGATTCTGTTCACGAAGATGCAGGCGTTCGTTCTTCAACTGTTCCATCATCTTGTTAAAGATATCGACGATGCGGTCCGCTTCCTTCTGCCCCACATGACTCAGGCGGGAACTGAAATCCTGCTCTTTCAACAGTTCCATACCGTTCCCTATTATATCCAATGGCTTAATGATCCGACTATAGAAAACAAGCAGATAGATAATCGTCAGGATCACGATGCCTTCTACGAAAAAGAACATGAAAGACGATTCCTCATAAAAAGCATGATAGGTGATAATCGCCAACACAAATAACAGCAACACGGTCAATATCCAAAACAATCCTCTTATTCTCATCTGCCCAACTGTTTATTTGTCAACCGGGATATCATATTTCTCGAGGCGGCGGTACAAAGCTGCCCGGCTGATGCCGAGTGCCGTGGCGACGTGTGAAAGATTGCCGGCATGCGTCTTCAACGCCTGGAGGATCGTTTGCTTTTCCAATTCATCCAACGTCATCCCGCCAAGCGAGGGAACGGCCCCGGTCTTTGCCGGCTGTGTCGTATGGAGGCACTGGCTTTCGAAGTCGGAGGCTTCCAAGACTGCCTTGCCCGATACCAGCATGGTCCGTTCCACCAGGTTCTTCAGTTCCCGGATATTGCCGGGGTAAGGCAACTTTTGCAGGAATGCCAGGGCTTCGGACGAGAAACGGACGGTGGGCAGGCCGTTCACTTCCGACTGTTTATCGGCAAAATAGCGTGCCAGCAAGGGGATGTCGTCTTTCCGCTCGCGGAGTGCGGGCAGGTGGACGGTTATCAGGTTGATGCGGTAAAACAAATCTTCCCGGAACGTACGCTCCGCCACCATCTCGCGCAAGTTGCAGTTCGTCGCGCTGACCACACGGATATCGACTTTACGGGGACGGCTGTCGCCCAATACCTCGAACGTCTGGTCTTGCAGGACACGCAGCAGTTTCACCTGGCAGGACAGTTCGAGGTCGCCGATCTCGTCAAGGAAGATCGTCCCTTTGTTGGCCATCTCGAAACGTCCGGTGCGGTCGATGTAGGCGTCGGTAAACGCACCTTTCTTATGGCCGAACATCTCGCTCTCGAAAAGGCTTTGCGAGAGCCCGCCGAGGTTGACTTTCACAAACGGTTCCTTAGCACGCGGGCTATTTGTATGGATCGCCTCGGCAATAAGCTCCTTACCTGTCCCGCTCTCTCCGGTTATCAGGACAGAAGCGTTGGTCGGAGCAATCCGGGAAACCGTCCCCAACACGTCCATTAGCGGGGCGCTCTGGCCTATGATCTTATCAAAATGGAATTTATTGTCGGCATCCAGTCGGTTCAGAGGTGTTTCCAGTTCCTTCTTCTGTTCGCTCAACTCGATCGCCGTGCGGATGGATTTCAGCAGCACGAGATTGTTCCAGGGTTTGGTCACAAAATCAAAAGCGCCCGCCTGCATTCCCTGTACCGCGAGCGAAATAGACCCCCATGCCGTCATCAGGATCACCGGAACATCGGGCTGGAAAATCTTCACCTGCTTCAGCAATTGTATACCTTCTTCGCCGGTGGTGGTCAGCGTAAAGTTCATATCCATCAGGATAAGCTGCGGCATCGTACGGCGTACGACAGCCAACGCTTCTTCCGGCCCAGGAACGGCTTCCGGCTCGAACCCGGCCCGTTTCAACAAGAAGGTCAGCGAGGAACGAACGGCAGCATCATCGTCTATTATCAGGATCATTGATGTATGATTTCAAGTTTATGATTTATGATTTGCAAATTTATAGAATTAAATCGATCATCGCCTCACGACCTTCTCAAATTCCGCATCGAGCGTCTGGTCATTTATAAAATCATAGAGGGTGACGCTGCGGATATTATAGTAATAATTCCAATAGTCGTACAACTCCTGGATATGTTTCTGCTTGGCCTCGTCCTTCGACTGTTGTGCGTCGTTCAAGTCCAAAATATTGATCTTGCCGATCATAAATGTCTCGATAGAGGTTTTGTAACGCTTCTCTGCAATCGCATCTGCTTCCTGTGCGATCTCCAACTGCGCGGCCTGGTTGTTGAAGTTCTCCACCAACAGAAAGATATCCTGGTTGAAGCTGATCTCCTCCTGACGGATCTTGGACAAAGTGACATCACGGTTGGACTCGGCAACTTTCACTTTTCCCCGGCGCTTTCCCCAGTCGAGGATCGGGATCGTCATGCCGACCTCCACAACCTGGTTTCCTTTCAGATGGTTATAGGCTGCATCGAACGTATGGTCTTTGCCGGTATAACCGATCGTGGCGAAGAGGTTTATATTACGCCGGCTCCCTTTAGCTGTCGCAACTTCGTAATCGGCTTCCAGCTGACGGCGGCGGATATTCTTGGCAAACGAATTGTTTTCCTGCGCTTTCTGCAGCACGACCTGATAGATCATCCGCAGCGAAGGCGCCGACTCCGGCAGGATCGGCTCGATCACCTCCTGCTCGCTCAAACCCAGAAAGGCACGAAGCTGGAACATATTGGCATTGAGGCTGGACTGTGCCTCCGTCAGTTTTCCTTTCATCTGTAAAGCGGACAGCTTCAATTGCATCAACTCACTCTCGGATATATGGCCGATCTTGCGTTTGGCAATGGCTATTTCATACAGTTTATCAGCATTTTCGAGGTTCTGCCTGGCGATCTGCAGGTTTTCGTCCGCCAGCAGCAGGTTGAAGAAATAGCCGATCGCGCTGATCGTCACCTCTTCCACGCTCTCGATATAAGCGGCTTTTGCTTCCTGGTAGCGTACAGGCTCGATGCGGCGTTTCCACTTCTGGTCGTTTACACCGAAGATCGGCTGCGTGAGTGTCAACCCGACGGGCACACTCATATATTCATTGAACGCTCCCGTCCCCAACTGCCGGTTGAAATCGAGTGAAGAATTCAGCGAGATTTTACCGCCGGTCAATGCGATATTCTGGTCAATCGAAATCTCTCCGTTCAGCCCGAGCGAGTTATTCTGCACAAAGGTGTACGAACCGTCGGACTGCTGATACTTTGAATATTGTTTGCTGTAAGAAGGGAGCGTCCCCTTGAAGTTGATCTCCGGTAACTGGTCGGCGATATGCGTACGGTACTCCCAGTAAGCCGTCTTCAGCTCGTTCAGGGCAACCGCGGCATCCACCGATTGCAATTGCGCCAGGTTGATAGCTTCTTTGAGGGTCAGCCTGACGGTATCTTGTTCCTGCGCCTGCAATACGGCGCCCGGCAGCAGAAGAGAAATAATGGCTATATAGATCTTTTTCATCGTAATAAATGTTTTATCTTTCCGTAGGCAAAAGCTATGCCAAAAAGATATACAACTGATTATCTGCAACATGCTCGAAACGATAGTGTCCGAAAACGAACAGTGTGTCCGTTTTTGAAGTATTATGTATATCTTTGTGCTGTTCTCTCAAAACAATAAATAATATGAAAAACAGCGGCTTCACTTTTCGTAAACGACTTGCCAGTTTCCGGTATGCTTTTAATGGCATCCGTTTATTGATACAAAAAGAGCACAATGCATGGATACATTGCTTTGCTGCTATTTGTGTGGTTATAGTCGGCTTTTACTTCGGTTTATCCGAGGTGGAATGGATAGCGGTCATGATTGTAATAGGAGCCGTATTATCAGCCGAAGCAGTCAATTCATCCATTGAATCACTGGCCGATTTAGTTTCTCCCGAATATAACGAAGCAATAAAAAAGACGAAAGACCTCGCAGCAGGCGCCGTTTTAATTATGGCAATAGTGGCAGCAATAGTCGGATTGATTATATTTCTTCCCAAACTGGGTTTCTGAACGGCTATTTAAAAGAATAATCACTTATTTCATTGTTTTACAATTCTCTTTGTTTATATTTGTGCCATTATTAATTAAATATTAAAACAGGAGATTATGGCACGTACAGTAAATTATCCGAAAAGAGCAGAGAAAATCAAAGAAATGATTGATGATTTAGTAAAGGAAATGGGACATTCTCCCCGTAGAATGGCTCAGAAAAACAAAATTAAACTCATTGATATTGACTTCGAAAATGTAGACGTTGTTACATTGATGCAAGTACAGGCTCGTATCAGCCGCATCATTCTTGACAGAAGTAAATAAAGCAGACGGGGCATATCTATAAATGAAACGAATTCTTACCCTATTCATTCTTTTATTCATTTGTTTATCGGGAAAAGCACAGGAAGTTAAGATAAGCGGAAGTCGAAAGGCTGTCCGTACATCAGGCGATGTATTGGCGTTCGTAACGCCTGTAGCGAGTCTAACTACCGTAATGGTGCTGCAGGACTGGCAAGGATTGAAACAAGGCGCTTTGGCAGGAGTTTCCACTATAGGTATGACATACGCTCTAAAGTACCTGATCAAGAAAGAGCGTCCAGACGGCAGTGACAAACATTCGTTTCCTTCCATGCATACCTCGGTATCATTTACGGGGGCAGCATTTATTCAACGGCGTTACGGTTGGAAATGGGGAATCCCAGCCTACGCAATTGCCTCATATGTGGGATGGAGCCGGACATATGCCAAAAAACACGATTGGTGGGATGTAGTGGCAGGAGCCGCTCTCGGAGCCGGAAGTGCTTACATTTTCACCCGTCCGTTTGCCGCGAAGCATAACCTGTCTATCAGCCCGGTTGCAAGCGATAAACATTTCGGAATATATGCTTCCATGACATTCTAAAAGAATCAAGCCCGGTCTCGTATCACTGCGAAGCCGGGCTTTTCTACAAAAAACAAATAGTGTTATTATCGATCTTTATTCATAATGCAGGGCATCCGCCGGCGCCATCTTGGCTGCCTTATCGGCCGGAAGCCAGATCGCAGCGACAATAGCTACTGCCAGCAAAACCCAGGTTAATAAATTGGTCAGGATAAAACGCAGGACAAGACGGTCGGGCAGATACCCCAAGTTATTTTTCCCTTGTCCCAGCGTATCGATCAAATCGAGATAGACAAACTGAACCTCGATCAGCATAGCAGGCAGAACCACGACAGCAAGCAAGCAAAGCCCTTCCAATATCAGCATCTTCCGGATATCAGTACGTGTCGATCCCATCGCCATACGCAAGCCGACTTCATCACGCCGTACACGGATGCGATACCAGAAAGTACCCATCACGCAAAGTATGATATTGACTAAGAAAAATAACATCATGCCGGTATGTACCCGTACGTCGCTTGTCTGCCCGAATCTGAAATCCGTTTCGGCATTTATCCGGTTATAGGACTTGACTCCTCTCAGGTAGAAGTTCCCGATACGCAGTTCCCGACTCATCGTATTTTTAAAGTCTTGCAGGAACCGGTCGTCCGATATGGATTCGTGGTTACGGACAGCGATCTCCATCTCATTAGTTATATTATCGGATGTTATGCGTTCCGCCCTGAAAAAGGTGAGTTGTGGACGTTCATAGTCGAAACGTTTGGTATCGCCGACCACGCCCTTCACTACATAATTCACTTCGTCGGGTTTCCTCGGGCTTTCCAATATCTGCCCGATTGCATCGCCGTCCGGGAAGAAAGTCTCTTTTGCCAGATTGCCGATTACGACGGCCTTCGGATCAGACCAGTCGAAATCTTCCACCGAGACAGGCCTGCCCTCTTTTGTCGTATAGCGGAAGACTTTGAAGAAATCGGTCCGCGGGTCGAACAGGATAGCCTGCCCGCTTCCCTCGCGTGTCGTATCTTTCCGGTTGCGGAGCCAGTCGCCGTAATAGCCGCCTCCTCCGGGCGTACTCCAACTACTCAACACGGCCAGCGCTTCCACCTCTTTATACTGGCGAATCCGGTCAAGCACGCGGTAATAATTATCAACAAGGGCAGTCGAGTCGCTTTCACCCGGCTGATAGTCGGGATGTTCCTCCGGCAGCAATGCCACATCCACCTGCCAGGTATGGTTCAGGTCCCGGCAGGAAGGCAGGCTCTTATTGTATTCCAGGACAAAGAAATAGTCCACAATGTACCAAAGCAGGCAGAAGACCAGCAAAAGTTCTATTCCGATCCATAAGTTACTCCGCCTACGGTTCCATAACTGTTTAAATATATGTACTAACATAGAGCTCCTATTTTGCGTTCAACGAATTGATGATCTGACGATGTGAAGCCCTCCAGGCCGGTACCAGCGCGGAAAGCAGGTTCAGCACGAAACAGACGAGCAGTGCAATGCCGAACACCTGGTAGTTCATCAGCATGCCGGGGGTAAAAACGACATCCGCACCTTCCGGCAAAGAGTTGACAAAGCTCGCACCGATCTGCAGAATCCAGTCACGCGTGAGATAGATCAGCATATAGGAGAAAATCAGGCCGAACACTCCACCCAATACGGTGAACAAGAAGTTCTCCGAGATGATCTGAGCCATCAACGTGCCGATCGGAGCCCCGAAAGCCCTCCTGACACCCATCTCGGACAACCGCCTTTCCATACGGGAATCGGTCATGCCGGAAAGGCTGACAGACGGAACGAGCAGGAAGATCAGGATGATCAGCCCATATTGCAGCATGATCAACCCGTAATCAGGAGTGCTGTTGCTCCAATACCGGAAGCAGGACTGCCAGTAATAATCCGGTTGCCCCAATGCCGTAAAGGTTTCTTCACCAAGCGTCTTCCCGTAACGTTCCGCATTCTCTTCCGCCTCTTTCTTCAAGGCCTTCAGGTCCGTACCCTTAGAAGCTAAGATATAAGCCCGGTAATCGCCTAATGCCTGAGTATCGTACCAACTGCTGCCCGGCTTGTACCCGTCGGCCACGGTATAAGGGAACCATACCAAAGCATAGGTACTTTCGGTCACCAGCGAAGCATCTTTTACCACGCCACATACCCGGTACTGGTGGAAATCGACCGATATAGACCTACCGGTGGCCTCGGCCGTGCCAAACAGACGGCGCGCCAGGCTCTCGGCAATGACCGCCGTCCGGATAGAAGATTGCTGGTCGGCATCGGTAAACGGTTTGCCATTCAAGAAGCGGAACTCAAAGACTTTCCAGAAGTCCGTATTCACATACTTGACCGTCACCGGCAACTGTATGGGATCTCCATCCGGCTGTACCATACATTCGCCACTATTCCTTGAAATCAGCGCCACCGCCTCCACACCTTTCAAAGAGCCGAAGCAGGTGTTGACCATCCCCTCAGAAAGGGAGCTGCTGGAGTTTGAACCGTTCTTATGTTTGATCATCCCGCTCTTGGCCACCAACATCCTGTCCCGGTTTGTCTCCGGGTAAATATTGGCGATCTTTATGTAGAAGACGATCGACAGAACCATCACCATCGACACGGACAACCCCGTCCCGACAATATAGATCAGACTGAAGAGACGCTCCTGCCGGATCAGGTTCCAAGCTTGTTTAAGATAGACTTTTAGCATATCAATTCTGTTATTAATATTCGGTCATTCGTAATGCAACGCCTCCGCCGGCGCCAATCGCGACGCCTTGCGCGACGGGTACCAGGTTGCCAGGAAGATGATGGCCGCCATAACCAGCCAGGTCAGCAAGGTGACAACCCCGAAACGCATCAAGCCAACCGGCATCACTTTGGCCGAAAGCACATCCATCCACACTAAGTTCACGCAGACCAGCAACGCCGGGACGGCAGCAAGCGTCAGCAGCAACAACCCCTCCCCGATCATCAAGCCCTGGATGCCGGGACGGGTCGAGCCGACAGCCATCCGGAGGCCCAGTTCGCTACGCCGGCGGTTCACGCGGAACCAGAACGTCCCGATCACCGCCAAGAAGACATTCACCAAGAAGAAGACGCCTAAGGCAGAGAACAACTTCCGCCCGCTCTCCTCCATAGAGTTAGCTAAGAAGTCGGCACGGACCTTCCGGTACTCCCTCACGTCCGACACCCAGAAGTTCCCCACCATCAGCTGCCTCTTCATCTCCTTCAGGAACTTCCCGGCATAATCCGGAGAAGCGACATCCGGACGGATACGGAAGGTGACCTGCATCTGGGTCATTTCCTCCTCGTCCATCTCCCGATCCTTAAACATATAATCCAGATCGAGCAAGGAAAAGACAACATTCACATGCCGGAGGTCATATTCGTCATTACGCACAGGCCCGGTCACAACCACAATGCGCTTAGGAACCGAGTCGCCTGAAATACGCAATTCCGAGCCGACCACATCCGCACGGCCGAACAACGTCTCCGCCACTCCGACAGAAACCATCCTGTCCGTCTCCTCCGACAAGCCCGCCAACGTCTCGCCCAACTTCTCCGGCGAATCGCCCATAGCGGAACCGATACGGAACACCCGGAAGTAATCCGGCGTCACCTTCATACTACGGGTATTCAAGTGCGTCGAATCCTTCCAGACCCCGTCCGTTATATTGGAGCGGGTATAAGGCAGCGAGTAATAAGACACGCCTACCACCTCCACGTCGGGATGCTGCCTGATACGGTCCACGATCCGTTCGAAGTTATGCAGCGGTTCCTCGCTCCCTTCCTCATACCGGACGAACGAGGGAGCATCCGACGAGCGGAGCGAAACGACCGCCTGATATACATTATCCAGCTTGAAGCCCACCGGACGGTTCATCAACACGCCCTGCATCAAGAAATAATCCGCTATGAACCAAAGGACAACAAACACCACCACCAACTCCGCCAACACCCAGGTGTTGCTGCGGAACTGCGACTTGATCAATTTCAATATATGCTTTATCATCGTATATTCTGTTTTATCCGTTCAACGCATCCGTTATATTCACTTTTACCGCACGCCAGGCAGGAACCATCGAAGAGAGCAGGTTCAAGACGAGGCAAACTAAGAAGGCATAGAAGAAAACCTCCATATTGAGCAGCATCCCCGGCGAAAGGAATATCGCCCCGCCCGTCCCCATCAGCATAGCAAAGATGCCGGAAGAGAGCAGGATATTCCGGAACAGGAAGACCAGCACGTATGAGAACAGTAGTCCGGCAACCCCTCCGGGCAGCATCAGCAGCATATTCTCGACGAAGATCTGCGACAGCAACGTCCCGCGAGGCGCCCCGAACGCTTTGCGGACACCGATCTCGGGAATGCGGTCCTGCATATGCGACGCGTTCAGCCCCGACAGGTTCAACGCCGGAACGAGGAGGAAGAGCAGCAGCACGATCGCGAGGGCGATATAGGTCGTCTTCACATCCATCTGGAGCAGGTTGCTGACCATCCGGTCGGCATAGGAAACAGGATCGCCGACAGTGATCTGCCCTTCGGTCAAGGTCGTATTGTAGCGTTTGACCTCCCGTGCCAGTTCGGCCTTAAACGCTTCCAGATCACCGGCGTCGCGCAGGAGAATGTTGGAAAGCAACAGGCCCGCCGAACCTTCCTTCTCGTCAGACATATTTTTCATAATGACTGCCATCGACGTGTAGGGGATCCAGACGTCGGCATAGACGTCGGAAGTGATGCCCGACACATCCGCCACCACCCCGCTCACGGTATATTCGACATCGTTGATCAAGACCGCCTGTCCCGTCACATCCGTCCTTCCGAACAGCCTCCGGGCAAGAGACTCAGCAAGCACGGCACGCGGCATGCCGGACTGGAAATCAGCGTCCGTGAAAGGTTTCCCCTCCTCGAACGTAAAGGAATAGACCTTCCAAAACTGGTCGTTACACCCCATCAGGCTGACTTTAGGCGCTTCATCGTGCCCGGGTACTTGCATAAAGATATCGCCAACCAGAAAGGGCATGATTTGCGACATGGTCGTGATGGCAACCGCTTCCGGTGTCTTCAGGTTGTAGATCACTTCCTTTACGAACCGGGGGCCATTGCCACTGTTGAGCGAACCTTTGTTGTCGTTCATCTTGAAGGAGACACTCGTCACATAGCACATCCGGTCGCGGTTCACTTCCGGGGCGATGTCGGCGGTCCGGATATGGTAGACCACCGCCATCACCATCACCATCGAGATCGCGAGTCCCGTACCGATGATGTAGACGGTGCTGAAGAAGCGGTTCTGCTTCATCAACTGCCAGGCTTGTCTGAGATATTGTTTATACATGTCTTAAGTTATGATTTAAAGTTGTGTTATCATTCGTAATGCAACGCCTCCACCGGTTCCAGCCGCGACGCCTTGCGCGAAGGGTACCAGGTAGCCAGCATGATGATCCCCGCCAGTATGCCCCAAGTCAACAAGCTGTCAACCAGCAAACGGCCGAAGGTCACCTTCATCACCTCCGTGTTGAGGAAATCGGCATGGGCCAGGTTCAAGCAGACCAGCAACGCCGGGATAGCCGTGATCGTCAGGATCAGCAGCCCTTCGCCCGACACCAGCAGCCGGATGTCACGGCGGGTGGAACCGACAGCCATGCGCAACCCCAGTTCACCCCTGCGGCGGTTCACACGGAACCAGAACGCCCCGATCACCGCCAGGAAGACATTCACCAGCAGGAAGACATTCACCGCCACGCTCATCCTGTGCATATTCACCTCCATGGAGTTCTCAAGGAACCTCCGGCGGATATCCGGGAAATATTGCACGTCGGCAAGCCAGAAGTTACCGGCCGTCAGGCTTTGTTTCATCTCTTTCTTGAACGAGGCGGCATAGTCGGACGAGCCCTTTATGCCGGGACGAAGGCGGAAGCAGATCTGCATCAGCGCCAGGTCATGTTCGTTGAACGCATAGATATCCTTTTCAGCCAAAGGCATGAAAGCGACGGGCCTCAACAAGTCGAACCCTTGCTTCTTGACCGGAGCCGATATGCCGTTGACGCGGTAGGTCGTGCTGTCGCCCTTATTCAATGCCAGCCGTTTCCCTTGCAGGCTGCCTTTGCCGACCAACTTCTCCTCCAACGTACGGCTAACCACCCATCCGTCAGCCAAAGCGGCTGCCAGCTGTTCGGGCGAGCCCCCGTCGGCGGTACGGATATCGAACACCCGGAAATAGTCCGGCGTCACGTCATAGACAAGCCCGTTGGCAGCCGAGATCGTGTCGTTCCAATACATCCGGCTATTGTTTGCATAATTGTAAGGGACCGAATGCGGTTGGCAATAGGTGACGGCCTCTACGTCGGGATGCGTACGGAGACGCTCGATGACGCGCAGATAGTTTTTCACCATCTCGTCGCTCCCCTCTTCATAGCGGACATAGGCGGGGCTGGTGGCCGGACGGGCAGCCAGCGTCACCTTGCAGACATTCTCCACCGAAAAGCCTTCCGGCTGCAACGCGACGACGCCCTGCATCAGGAACATGTCGACCGACCACCAAAGGAGGATAAAGACGATCAGTAATTCCGTGAACACCCAGGCGTTACCTTCGCCCTGTACCTTGATCAGTTTGAGTATATGTTTGAACATAGCTTTCTTCATTTAACTTTTAATAGCCTCTATCGTATTCACCTGCACGGCCCGCCATACCGGTATCACCGACGACAAGAAGTTGAGCAGCAGGCACACTAAGAAAGCATACCCGAAGACTGCCGGATTCATCATCATCCCCGGCGTCAGTTCCAGATTCGCCCCACCCGTCATCATGACGAACATCCCCGGCGTGAGCAGCAGGTTGCGGAAAAGGATGATCAGCAGGTAGGAGAACAGCAGCCCGACCAGTCCGCCGGGCAGCATCAGCACCATATTCTCGATCAAGACCTGCATGACTAATCCCATCCTGCGCGCCCCGAAAGCCTTGCGCACACCCAATTCGGCAATCCGGTCCTGCATGTGCGAGGCGTTGAGCCCCGACAGGTTGATCGCCGGGATCAACAGGAAAAGCACTACCAACAGGCAAAGGGCTATCGTTACGATGTTTACCGGCTTTACTCCTCCCGCATTCGTACCGCCGGTACCGATGCTTCCTCCCACAAACTGCGCGATAATATGCTTTCCATGCCCCTCCAGACCGTTCATCAACCGGATCTTCCCGTCGCGCAAGGTGGAGTTATAACGTTCTATCTGCTTGTCCAACTCAGCGGCCACCTCCTGTCCGGACACGCCGCGGGCGGGCAGTATGTACCCCACAAGGAACCCTCCCGAAAGATCACGCTCGCTACTTCCCGTCTCCATAACGACGGGAAGGCAGGTATAAGGGACCCACAGGTCGGCTGCTACCGAAGGGGTTATGAACGAGACATCCTTCACCACTCCGCTCACGATATATTCCACATCGTCCAGCAGGAACCCCTGCCCCGACACGTCCGTCCGCGAAAAGAGCTTCTTTGCCAGCGACTCCGACACCACCACCCGGGGCAGTGCGGACTGGAACTCGGCCTCGCCGAAAGGTTTGCCGTCGATGAAGGAGAAGTCGAAAAGGCGCCAGAAACCGTCGTTCGTCCCCATCATCGACACCTTGTAAGGATCGCCATCTCCGGACAGCCGGGCATACGAGTCGCCTGCCAGTATCGACATGATCGTCGGTTCGGTCGTCACGGCCACCTCCTCAGCGGTCTGCAGGGACAGTAGGCATTCCTTTGCCGTACGGTTGCTGAAGAAGAACGAGCTCGTGCTGTTTCCCCACGCATATTCAAGGAAGGTGGCATACAGCATCCGGTCGCGATGTACCTCCGGCGCCATATTGGAAGTACGGATATGGTAGGCGATCGCCATCACCATCACCATCGAGATCGCGAGTCCCGTACCGATGATGTAGACGGTGCTGAAGAAGCGGTTCTGCCTCATCAACTGCCAGGCTTGTCTGAGATATTGTCTATACATATATAATATGTTTGTTTATAAAAGGATGATGTATCGTGTGACCGATAATCCATCCTTTTTCATTATTACCTTTTTATTATGCTTATCTTTACCATCCTAATCATTCAATCTGAACACGTATGGATAAAGAATTACCTAAATCAGCATTAGGACCGAAGCCACCCAGATCATTCATCCGCGTAAGCAAAAGCAATCTTCCGGGTTACAAAGGCTATAGAGCCAGTGTCATCTTCCGCTCCACCATCGACATCGACACGATCGCCGAACGTATTGTAGCCAAAATAGGCTACTTCAACAAAGAGACCCTCGTCACGTCGTTCGATCTGATCAAAAAAGAGATCTATAAGGCAGTCGAGGACGGTTTCAACGTCGACTTCGGCTTCGGCCGCACAGAAATCACTCCCAACGGGAGCTTCGAATACCTCGACGAGAAGTTCGACAGCAAGAAACATACGCTCGTCCCCAACCTCCGCCCTTCGCCCCAACTGAAACAACGTACGGCACGCATCCCGGTCGAGAATATCACATTAGAGACGTTTGCCAACGCTCCCCGCCCCGCTTACGTCAGTCTCAAGATCGAACCGCGTACCGTCGATAGTACCGAGCCTTACAACCAGCTTCCTGCCGGGCGGCATCCGTTTATCTCGATCTACGGCAGCCGCCTTACGCTGATGGGCGACCTGCCCGGCGTCGGCGTCCAGCTCCGGTGTGTCGCGACCGGCGAAGAGTATTTCTATCCTTCCAGCGAGATGTCTGTCAATTCGTCGAACCGCCTTTGCTTCCTCACCGACATCGACTTTACGCCCGGTGAATGGGAGGCGGTTATCGGCAGCCAGTACACCCCCACTTATCATCTATATAAGAAGGAGCGTTACGGCTATCTCACCTTTACCGTTGTGTGACACCTCGATGCAGGTAACCATCTAACCTGCCCCATAGCTATGAGGCTTATCACCTCATAGGTTTGAGGCTATCGACCTCATAGGTTTGAGGTTTATCACCTCATAGCTATGAGGCATGTTAGATGCAAGCAAGCATCGAGCCTGCAAGACGTCCATGTCCGGGTAGTGACTGAGAGCAGCGTCTCCCTACATCACCTGCCGGCCGTCGAAGAAGCGCACGGTGCGTGAGGTCTGCTTGGCCTGTTCTTCGTTGTGAGTTACCATGACGATGGTGCGGCCGTCTTCCTTGTTCAGTTTGTGGAGCAGTTCCATGACTTCGGCCCCCATCTTGGAGTCGAGGTTACCGGTCGGCTCATCGGCGAGGATGATGTCGGGGTTGCCGACGATGGCACGGGCAATGGCGACACGCTGGCACTGGCCGCCGGAGAGCTGCGTCGGGAAGTGGCGCATGCGGTGCGAGAGGCCGACCTTTTCGAGCACGGCTTCGGCGGCTTCACGGCGTTCCTTGGCACTGACCTTGCGGTAGAGAAGGGGCAGTTCGACGTTATCGAGTACGTTCAACGAGTTGATCAGGTGGAAGGATTGGAAGACGAAGCCTAACTTCCGGTTACGGAACTCGGCTAATTGCTTGTCGTTCATATTGACTGTGTTTGTACCGGCAATCTCGACAGTACCGTAGGTCGGGGCGTCTAAGAGCCCGATGATGTTCAGCAGTGTGGATTTACCGCAACCGGAGGGGCCCATGATGCTCAGGAATTCACCTTTATTGACTGTAAGGTTCACATTCTCTAAGGCAACCGTTTCGATTTCTTTCGTCCGGTAGATCTTTTCAAGATTTGTAAGTGTTATCATAATCGTTATTGTTTGTTGTGGGCAGGTTGAGGCTGCCCGTTATTAGTATATTCCTTGTATGTACTTCCTATGGGCAAATTGCGTGCCAAAGAGGTAAGTGATTATTAATCAATTGCAATGCAAAACAAGAGGTGTCCGATATTGAACACATTGTCCGTTTTCGTCGTAGAGACGCACGGCCGTGCGTCTCTACCCCCCCGTCCATTTATTCGTCATGCAGCATATCGGCCGGTTGCAGGCGGATACACCGCCCGTCTTCCTTTCCTTCCGACATCACCGAATTGAAATAATAAGAACGCCCCCGGTTCACCTCCGGCTTGAACCCTGCCGTATTCACGACATACAAGATCACGATCACCATGATCATGCAAATGGCCAAGGCTGTCCCGAGGATGGAGATCATGCTTAGCAGCTTGTTCTCCGTCAGAAGCCGGATGGCTTGTTTGAAGTATTGTTTAATCATAATCGAACTATTGTTTAATATGCCAGGATAGCAAACAAATCGCGTGCTAAACAGCTAACCCACTGATTTGATGCAAGGTGTATAAAAGCCGAATGTCCGATAATGAACAGTGGAGTCATTATCGGACATTCGGTTGTACGGTTTCGGTAATCCGGTCACTCTTCGAACCGGGAAAGGGAATCGAGCAAAGCGGCGATCTCATCGGAAGAGATGGTGTCGCGGTCGGCCTTGTCATAGATCGTGAGCAGCGTTACCACACCTTCCTCATCGGCACAAATGATCGCCTCGGTATAGGTAATCACCCTCGCCCCATGACTTTTGCCCTTTCGCTTGGATGTGATGGCCATACGGACCTTACGCACACCACCACCGAAGCTGACGCCGAGGCGAGGGCTTTCTTCCAGTTCATCGATCAGATCATCCACGTCATCTTTCAAGGAGCGGTATCGTTTGCTCAAACGCTTGAACTCCCGGTCGAACGTCTCATGATGGATAATAACTTTAGTCATACTAATCAATCTAAAGTTTTCAACCACTCCCGGGCATCCATAAACTTATGCCCGACATTCTTACCCTCACGCAGATCCTTCAAATCCTTCAGTCCTTCCCTTATATCGGCCAGAATCTCCTCTTTGGTAGGCTCCACATAACCGTCAGTTTCCATTTCTTTTACCCTTGCCTTTTCTTTGAGGCGGCGCAGGGAAGCAAGCGCTTTCTTGATCAGTTGCTCATTGTCATCGAGGGACATTACCTCTTGCAACAACGACATTTTCATTTCAATAGCAGACATAACGCATTCCTTTCTTTTTGGTTTACAGCTACAAAGATAGCAAAGAATTATGAAAGTAGAAAGTTCTACTCATAATGCAACGCCTCCGCAGGCGCCAGCCGTACAGCCTTACGCACCGGGAACCAGATGCCGATGCAGATCATGGTGCCCATCAGGAGGTAGGTGAAGCCGAAAGTCATGAGGAAACGCATGAAGGTGAGCGGTTGCCGGTACGAATCGAGCTGATCCATATAAGCCATGTTAAAGGCGAAGATGACCAGCAGGGGCAATGTCAAGGCCAACAAGCAAAGCCCCTCGGTATACATATAGCGTTCCAGCGTGATACGGTGAGCACCCAAAGCCATCCGGAGGCCGATCTCGCCTTTGCGGTTCTGCATACGGAGCCAGAAAGTACCGATGATGCCGAAAAAGACATTTACCAGCATAAAGGCCATCAGGGACATCTTGTTATTCGCTTCCCGCTCCTTCCACCCCAGATGCTGTTCGCGGAAAGAGGAGATCGGGGCAATGCCGTAGACATAGAGGTTGTTGACCTTCAACCTCTCCCCCATTCCGTCCAGGAACAGGTTCATCTCGTTCTGCGTATAAGGACGTTTCATCCGGACACAAAACTCGGCGCTGCCGGCACCGAAGCTACTGACAACGGAATTGTAAGTTTCACCTTCCAAACACTGGAAATAAGAGGCTTCCGGACGCTCGTATTCATTCGTGCGGATGGAGGCGGAAACCGCTGCGATCTCGGACGACAGATCATGACCGCCATGATACACGCGGCGGCCAACGACATTCGGGGCGCCATGATAGAAACCTTCCGCCATTTCCGGTGTGATCACAATCACGTTATGCCGCCCTGCGACCTTGTCGTACACCGGCTCCCCGTCGGCCGTCCGAATACGGAAAAGACGGAAATATTCAGGCGTGACGTTACGCATCTGGAATGTCTCCATATGGGCCGCATAGAGGGTGTCGCCATCCACCGGCTTGACTTCCCTCCAGGAATTACCGTTTGAATAGGGGCAGGAATAGAAGGTGACGCAAACATCCTCCACCTCCGGGTTCTGGCGGATCTGAGTCATCAACTGCGTCAGGTCTTCCGGGTCGGACGAGTGGTAGAGGGAGTCAGGGACGTAGGCCGGCGCCTTCACATCCAGTTTGCTCAACTTAAAACGCCATACGTTTTCTATGTCGAAACCGAGCGGTGCATGATATGTCCGGTAATCTACCCAGAACGTATCGACCATCATCCAGAGCACCGCTGCCACCACTAACAGCTCCGCAAATATCCAGCCGTTGCTGCGGCGCTGGTTCCACATTATCTTTAGAATATGTTTGATCATTGTATTTGGTTTATTTATTGTTTAACGCATCCACAATCTGTTCACGGGCGATGCGGATTGCCGGGAGGCCGGCGCTCAGCAAGTTCAACAGCAGGGTAAAAAAGAGAGCAGCAACGAACAGGACAGGCTTGAAAAGCATTTCGAAGGTAACCGCTGTCTCCTTTGTCAAGAGAAACGACTTGCAAAGTTGAAGCAATATTACAGACAGGACGATCCCGATCACCCCCCCGATCAGGGTGACAATCAGATTCTCACATAAGACCTGTGTCAGCAGGCGCCCTTTCGTTGCCCCGAACGCCTTGCGGAGTCCCATCTCGGAGCGGCGTTTCTGGACGGACGACTGGACGACACCCGTCAGGTTCAGCGTCGGCACCAATAGCAGGAACAACAGCAAAGGAGCCGTTTCCGTCAGATATTCTTTCCATCCTCTCAAGATACCTCCGTTCATATCGTTCGATCCCAGTGCCACGTCCAAACGGGAGAACACGAAGTTCATCCCTAAAACGAACTCCCGGCCGGCAGAATTGTAACGGCCGACTACCTGCTTGACTTCCGTACGGATCGCCTCGAAATCGCTCGCCGAACGAGCCAGGATAACCCCCTGGAAACTGCCGCAGACACCTCCGCACGACATATTGTTCACATAATTCGTATTGCTGGTATAAGGGGCCCAAACATCCGCATAGGCGCTATCTGCTGCTCGTGTCGGGGCCTCCACCACTCCCGTAACCGTATAGGACACGTACCCCATCAGCACCTCTTTCCCTATCGGGTCTTCCGATCCGAAAAGCTTGCGGGCCAACGTATTCGTAATGACCACGCGAGGCAGACCGGAACTGAAATCGGCATCCGTAAACGGTTTGCCGGAAGTGAAGCGGAAATCAAAGACCTTCCAGAAGCCGGGATCGGTATACTTTATTACATACTCCTCGAACAACTGGCGATCCGGCAACAAAACAATCGCCTTGTTGCTCGCTATCGCCGTCACCGCTTCGGGCGTTTGAAGCGCATAGAGGCATTCCTTCACTACGCCGTCGGACATGGCGGTAGAGTTCCGATTCTTACCATCCCGCGAGTCCGCCCGTATTCCCATGATATAAAGCATTCTGCCGCGGTTCGACTCCGGACGGAAACCGACCAGCTTGATTTGTAACTGAAGGATCACCACCAATATCATCGCAATGGAAAGCGCCGTACCAAGGATCGAAATCACACTGGTAAGGCGATTCTCCTTCAACATCTGGATGGCTTGTTTAAAGTATTGTTTGAACATATTCCTTATTATTTATCATTCATAATGTAAAGCCTCTGCCGGGTTCATCTTCGCAATCCTGCGTGCCGGGAACCAGATACCGACCCAGATCATACCGGCCAGCAACATGAACGCACCACCGAAGGTGACAAAAAAACGCCACCAAGTGTAAGCCAACCGATCTGTGTCCGGCAAATCGAAATAGAGCATATTGAATATAAACACCAAAACCAGCGGAATCGTAAAGACCAGCAAGAAAAGACCTTCCACATTCAGAAAACGTTTCAATGTGCCACGGGAAGCGCCAAGAGCCGAACGAAGCCCCATTTCGCCACGACGATACTGCGTACGGAGCCAAAATGTGCCGACAATACCGAAAAAGACATTCACCAGCATAAAACCGACAAGAGCTATTTTCTTCTTCAGATTGTCTATACTGCTTTTCAGTATGACTGGACGTTGTTCCTCCAACGGAATGACACTTGAGACATACAAGTTATTAACAGACAGCCGTTCCCCCATCTTCTCCAGGAAACCATCCATGTCTTCCATACGAAACCCGTCCTTCATGCGGACCAGGCAGTCCATATTTTGAGGTTTTGCATCAGAAGCTGATTTGGCAATATCTTCGTCGGTCCTCATCAAATAATAAAAGCAAGATTCGCTTTTCACATATTCGTTCTGACGGATGGGAGATGTAACGGCAGCAACCGTTTCGGAAGTCGTACTCTTGGAACCCCATTTCACTTGCTTGCCTTTGCCGGATTGCCCCTGGAAAAAATCAATCTCCATATCACCCGATATGACAATATCGCCCGTACTTTCCTCCACGATCGGACGTATCGGACGGCCACCTTTATCGCTAATCCGCAAGACGTCGAAATAAGAAACAGTCACATTAAATATCTGGTAATAATTGGCCTTTACGCTTGTATCGGCATCTGCCCGTACCAACTGGGACCAACTGTTCGACCAGGTGTACGGACAAGAATTCATAGCCAAACAGACTTCATCCACCTGCGAAGCCCGGCGGATGTTGTCTACCAAACGGACCAAATCTTCTCCATCGGTAGTCGTAAGCAATGAATCCGGGACATATCCCGGTATTTCAGAGCTCATCTTACCGATATTCACCTTATAAACATTCGTTATATCGAAACCTAACGGCTTGTAATAGGTATACAGATTCACTAACAAAGAATCCATCATAACACATAACACGGCAAAAACCAATAACAGTTCCATAAATATCCAACCGTTATTCTTCCGTTGATGCCAGATTATTTTCAATATATGCTTGATCATCGTTTTTTAATTTATAAGTTAAACTATTCTCCGTCTTTCAGGGATATGACAATTTTCTGACGAGCAATGCGTATCGCCGGTATACCAGCCGAAAGCAAATTCAGCAGCAAGCTGAAAAGCAAAGCCAAGAAAAACACGACCGGTTGAAAAATCATATCTCCGCTTAACGCCGTATCACGGCTTTGTAGCAAAAAATCTTTGCAAACAGGCAAAAGCAACAAGGAAAGGAGCAGGCCGACCAAACCGCCAATCAACGTAATCACACTATTCTCGTACAGTATCTGGCGGACCAGCACGCCATAAGTAGCTCCAAATGCCTTACGCACTCCCATCTCCGCCCGTCGTTTTTGCACGGCCGACTGTGTAACGCCCAACAGGTTCAGAGCAGGGACAAGCAGCAGGAACAACAAAAGGCTACCGGTTTCCAAAAGATAATCCTTCACATCCACCTTGCGCTGTCCGATCGAACCGATCGCGATATCAAAACGGGTGATTGGGTTCTCAAAGAAGTTGATCTTCGCATCCTGCTTCATCCCGTTATAACGTTCTATCTGCTTCAACAATTCATTCCGGATCGCATCAAAATCATGGCTGTCCTTTGCCAACAGGCAGGTGGAAAACCAGCCGGCCATATTTTCAGAACTGGTATTCGTCATCAGGATACGATCGGTCGTATAGGGAACCCACACATCTCCGAAAGCCGTATCGGCAGCACGACTGACGTCTTTCACCACACCGCAAACCGTATAGGCCGCCAAATCGATTATCACAATCTTTCCTACTACATCTGTCGTTCCGTATAATTTCCGGGCCACACTCTCCGACACGACAGCCTGCGGAATCCCCGAATCAAAATCCGCTTGCGTAAATGGCTTGCCAATCAGAAAGCGGAAAGAAAAGACTTTCCAGAAACCTGTGTCCGTATATTTGATCTGATATCCTTTATACATCCGTTTCCCCGGTATGGATAAAGGTTTCAACTGCATGGCATAACCAGAAACCGCCTCCGGTATCTCCAATGAATAAAAACATTCCTTTACGGCTTCGGGAGACATATTTCCCCGGTTCCACCCGTTACTGGACTTCACTTCCGTCCCACCATCCACATACATCATCCGGTCGCGGTTGTTCTCCGGATAAAAACTGGCGAACTGTATCTGGAATACCAGAACTACCACCATAATCATAGCAATGGAGATGGCTGTACCCGCTATGGAAATGACACTGACAAGACGATTCTCTTTCAGCATCTGAATAGACTGCTTGATATATTGCTTGATCATAAAGCTTATTATTACATGTTAATCTTCAATTTTCAATTTGTTCTTGTCCTTATAAGCGTTCATATCCGAGACAACGACCTGGTCGCCTTCCTGCAAGCCACTGACCACTTCGACATATTCGAAATTACTGTCTCCCAGCTGCACTTTGCGTTTCAATAACTGGTCTCCGTTTACGACAAAGAGTTCGTATTCTCCTTTTCCTACATAATAAGAAGAGTTGGCAATGCGAAGCACATCATCCTTCACGGCATTCATCACATAGACATCGGTTTTCAAACCGGAACGGAGACGTTTATGATTGTCTTCCTCCAATTGGACTGTGAAAGAAATCACGCCGTTCTTCGACAGGGGAGTAACGTCGCTGACCGTCCCGTCCAGCTTTTCGCTACCGATCTTGATAACCGCCTTACTGCCTGCGGCAATACGATCTCCATAAGTATCGGCGATCTCGCCTTCGATCTTGAAATGAGACAGGTCGGAAACAATTGCCACCTTTGCTCCCTGGCCTATCTGCGAACCGATCTCGTTGTTCACATAGGTCAGGATTGCCTTGCGGGGCGAACGGATCTGGGCGTCTTCCAGCGTACGCCGGGTTTCGGCAAGGCTCTTACGGAAAATATTCAGTTCCAAGCTCTTCACTTTCAGATCCGCTTCGGCAAGGGCCTGTTCGTTCTTATATTTCTGCTCGTCTTCCTTCAGTTTGAGGACACTCACGTTATAATCGAGTTCCACCTGGCGGACTTTATCGGTCGTACCGGCTCCCAGGCTGTCCAGGTAACGTTCGTTACGGAGTTCGACGGCTTTACGATCCAGTTCCATGCGGGAGACTTTCAGGTTCATTTCCATTTCCGAAAGTTTGTTGTGGTTCGTCACGCGTTGCTGTTCCAGTTGCAGGCTCTTCATCTGTTCTTCGTCCAACTGCTTGTTATATTCCGTCTCAGCACTCTGCAAATCCAGTTTTAGGATAGGCGTGCCGATATCGACCGAATCCCCGCCCCGCTTATACACTTCCACGATGCGGGAGTTGATCGGTGAATTGATAATCTCTTCAAACGCGGGGATCACTTTACCGGATGCACTTACCGATACTTCGATCACTCCCTTGTCGACCGTCGAAATGTTGAGGTCTTTCCGTTTCAGACTGGTCTGAAGCATGGAGATCACCACTACGATCAGAACGATAAGACCGCCGGCGACTGCTCCTATCTTGATAAACTGTTTGCGTTGTTCCTTTCTCTGTACTTCTTTTGAAATCTCTCTGTCCATATTTAGTATTGTTTTAATTCTACTTTTCCGGCATTCCCGCCTTAACGGCTTTTACAGGGCAAACTCCGTGCCAAAAACATAAACCATTGATTTCTTGAATATATACTCCGGAATGAGTGTTCAATATCGGACAGTGTGTTCGGTTTTGAGAAAACTTTTCCCTCTCTACTGTTGTTTATTCGTAACAAATTAAAACGATAAATTATGAACGCTAAAATTTCAGTCTTTACAATCTTCGCAAGTTTCGCCCTGCTCTTTGCCGGCTGTAGCAAAGACGACGAAAACATACCGGGCGGTATCGAACCTCCTAAAACAATCCTGGACGCTTTCAATGCCAAATATCCGGATGCCCGCGACACAGAATGGACAGTCAATGACGATTATTATGTGATCGACTTTGAAAACAACTCTCTCGACAACACCGCCTGGTTCGACCATCTCGGCGTATGGGCCATGATTAAGACGGACTTGCCGCTTAGCCAGTTGCCGGCAGCTATCTCGACCGATATCCAACAAGGGAAATATGCCGGTTGGAAGATTGAGGAAGCCGATACCATCGGCAGGGCCGGAATGGGAACCGTATATAAGGTAGAAGTAGAAAAGGCGGAACAGGAAACCGACCTGTATTACACTTTGTACGGTGACCTGATCAAAGCGGTCGACAATGCCAAAGATGATGCGGACCAACCGATCATCGTCCCGGAAAAGGTGGTCAACCTGATGGAACTGACCTTCCAGGGAGCTGAATTGCTGGATATGGAAAACACGACTTTCGGCGTACAGTTGGCGATCCTCGACGGGAAGACTTTAAAGATCGTCGAACTGACCCAGATATATACCTGGAAAAGTACGACCTGGAAAGTTTCGGAACAGGAAGTTCCGACAGTTATCATGGATGCGTTCAAGGCTTCGGAATACGGTAGTGACCAGGTGGAATCTATTTATATGTTTATCGATGCCAACGGTGCTTTCCACAAATTCAATGTCATACACAACGGACAGGCTGTAACGGTCGAGTTCGATGTGTTCGGGAATATTGTTACTGACAAATAATGATTGATCCGTTACTTTTGGCTTGATCCAAAAGTAACCAAAAGATCAAGGCTTAACCGTCCGGTCTACTCCGGGCAAAGGTTCCGCTGTCGCCTGCGAAACTCGCTTCGCTCAGACAACGCAGGCTCCGGAGTAGCTCGCCAGCTTAAGCCGTGATCTTTTGGTTACTTTTCCATCCAGGGAAAAGTAACATCACTCGCTGATCAATTCGATCTTCGAACTCCTCACGCCAGGAGCAGAGGCTTCGAAAACAATGACGCCCGGTGTTTCTTCGGTCTGCACGACTGCTGTCAGTTGTCCTTTGAAAAGGGACATCTGCGGGGCCTGGAAAGATTCGAGTGAAGCAGGGTCACCGTTGGCAGCCGCACGGTAAGAACCGGAACCACGGACGTTAAACTTCACCTTGTGGGTAGCATCCGGGCAGAGGTTACCGTTCTTGTCGACAACACGGACGTTGATAAAAGAGAGGTCCTTGCCGTCGGCTTTCAGACGGTCACGGTCTGCGGTCAGTTCGATATGGTGAGGCCTGCCGGCAGTATGAACTTCCTCTTCGGCGACGGCGTTGCCATCCTTGTCGTAAGCAACCACTTTCAGAGTGCCCGGTTCATATTTCGTATCCATCCACATCAAGCGGTAGCGTTTCTGGCGCTCGAAACTCTTTTGGGCGGCTTCCGTATAGCTGCTGTCCAGTTCGACGCTCAAGTCTTTCGTGCGTTTACCCTGGCTCTTGCCGTTGATAAAGAGTTCGGCTGAAGGATAATTCGTGTACACAAAAACAGGCGTCACTTCCCCTTCACGTCCCGGCCAGGTCCAATGAGGCAGGATATGCAACGTACGTGCCGTTTTGTTCCAATGACTGCGGTACAGGTAGAAACGATCCTTTGGAATACCTGCGAGGTCGATGATACCGAACAGGGAACTATGGCTTGGCCAATCCGTATAGTAAGGAGTCGGTTCACCCAGGTAGTCGAAGCCCGTCCACACGAACTCACCGATGCAATACGGCAAATCTTCATGCTGGATAAAGTCGTCTTCCGGCAGGTTGGACCAGCTGCAATGTTCCACGTCGTAGCCCGAACTCTGGTGGTCGTCATATTTAGCCATCGCCTTCCGTTCGACCGGGAATTTATAAACGCCGCGGGAGCTTACCGTCGAGGCGGTTTCGCTACCTAAGACGATCCGCTGCGGCAACTTTTTATAGTTTATCTTATACTTGAAAGGACGGTAGTTGAAACCGGCCACATCCATCACGGCAGCAAAGTTGTTGTTAACCACGGCATCCGGAGCATCCATTCCCTGGGTTACGGGACGTGTCGGATCTTCGCGATGGCAGATATCCTGCAACCATTTGGCAATCTTGCAATCCCCTTCGTTCCACTGGTTGGGCACTTCATTGCCGATGCACCACATGACAACGCTCGGATTATTGCGGAAGTTATGAAGCAAGTTCACGAGGTCTTTCTCCGCCCATTCGTCAAAGAGCAGATTGTAGCCGTTCTTGCATTTCGCCACGTTCCATTCGTCAAAGCTCTCCGCCATGATCATCATACCCATTTCGTCACAAGCCCTTATCAACTCGGGAGCAGGCATATTGTGGGAGGTACGGATCGCATTGCAACCCATGTCTTTCAGGATGCGGATCTGACGGCGGATGGCAGCATCGTTTACAGCGGCACCCAACGGGCCGAGGTCGTGATGGTTGCAGACGCCCTTAAAGACAGTCCGCTTGCCGTTCAGGAAGAAACCTTTGTCCGGTATAATCTCGATCGAACGAATACCGAAGGGAGTCGTATAGACATCCTTCAGCTTGTCGCCTTCATACAGACGGGTTTCCGCAGAATACAAGGCCGGCATCTCCGGAGACCATAAGGACGGGTCCTGGATAATGAACTCCTGCTCCGCCTGGTCGTTGTCGTATTTCATCTGCGCAAGGGAAGTGCGGACAGCCGTCAACTTCTGCTTGTTCGGGTTCCATACGCTGGTCTCCACGCTATACTTGGCGGGATCGGCCCCTTCGGGAAGAACCACTTTGGTGAGGACGTTCACTTTGGCAAACTTTTCGTTTACCGAAGGAGTCGTGATGTATGTACCCCAAACCGGGATATAGGCGTCTTCGGTCACGATCAGGTGAACGTTCCGGTAGAGGCCGGCGCCGGGATACCAGCGGGAAGATTCCGGCAGGTTTTCCAGCCGTACGGCCAATGTGTTCTTCTGTCCGGGCTTCAAATATTTGGTAATATCGAAGTGGAAGGAGTTGTAACCATACGGCCAATAACCGACCTTTTGCCCGTTGATATAAACATTGGCATGGCTCATCGCACCGTCGAACAGGATCGTCGCCCGCTTGCCGGCCTGGAACTGCGGGACGTCGAACTCGGTGCGATACCAGCCCACACCGACAAACGGCAATCCGCCCGTACGCCCGGCATGCTCCATTGCCTCTTTCTGGCCGTCCTGCGAAATAGCGACCTCCTGTCTATCGTTCTGGGAACTGAAAGGGCCATAGATCGCCCAATCGTGTGGGACAGTCACGGACTGCCACTTGCTGTCGTCGAAAGCAGGCTTTATAAACTCATTGTTGTCTTCGCGGGTGAACTTCCAGTTTTTCTCCAACAGAAACTCACTCCGGCCTTGTGCCGACAAAGCCGACACGCACCCAAACAAGCCTACCAAAGCTGCGAAATAGATTCTTTTCATTCGTATTAATTGTTTTTGTAGTACTTAGCAGGGCAAAAATAATTAAATTTGCAACCTTTACAAACTAAATCTGCATTTTACAAGGCATGTTGTTACAATTACTATTCGTTTTAATTGCAATTATTATCGGAGCCCGCCTCGGCGGTATCGGTTTAGGTGTATTGGGAGGCCTGGGACTGGCCGTCCTTACTTTCGTATTCGGCCTGGAACCGACTTCCCCTCCCATCGACGTGATGCTGATGATCGTTGCGGTCATCGCTGCCGCCAGTTGCATGCAGGCTGCCGGCGGACTGGACCTGATGGTGAAGTGGGCGGAAAAGCTGCTGCGCAAGAACCCCTCCAAGATCACGATCCTCAGCCCGCTGGTTACTTATATATTCACCTTCATTGCGGGGACGGGGCATGTGGCTTATTCCGTCCTTCCCGTGATCGCGGAGGTGGCAACCGAAACGAAGATACGTCCCGAACGGCCGTTAGGGATTGCGGTGATCGCGTCCCAACAGGCTATAACGGCCAGTCCGATCTCGGCGGCAACCGTGGCGTTGCTCAGTATGCTGTCGGGACATAATATATCCTTGATAGACATCTTGATGATCTCCGTCTCCTGCACCCTGGCGGGTGTCCTGGCGGGAGCGTTCTGTTCGCTGCACGTCGGGAAAGAGCTGGCGGAAGATCCCGAATACTTGCGCCGCGTCGCAAACGGGGAGTTCAGCAACGATAAATACGTAGCGAAAGGAGTCGAGAACCATCGTGCCGCCCTCCTGTCGGTGATTATATTCATTGCGGCGACAATCGGCATCGTCCTCTTCGGCTCCATGGATTCGTTTCGCCCGGTGTTCAGCCTGGCCGACGGGACGACCCGGCAGATGCAGATGGCGCATATCATCGAGATCCTGATGCTTTCGGCCGCCGCCCTTATCCTGCTCGTCACCCGGACGGACGGAATAAAGGCCGTGCAAGGCTCTGTCTTCTCCGCCGGTATGCAAGCGGTCGTCGCGATCTTCGGCATCGCCTGGATGGGGGACACCTTTATCGGGGGAAACATGGCGGAACTGAAAGGCTCGATCGAGCACATCGTGACGGAGATGCCGTGGCTGTTCGGCCTGGCCCTGTTCGCAATGTCTATCCTGCTGTTCAGCCAGGCGGCAACCATCCGCGCGATGTTGCCGTTGGGAATCGCCCTCGGCATCTCTCCCTATATGTTGATCGCCCTTTTCCCGGCGGTCAACGGCTACTTCTTCATCCCCAATTACCCTACCGTGGTCGCCGCCATCAACTTCGACCGTACCGGAACGACGCATATCGGCAAATACGTCCTGAACCATTCGTTCATGATGCCCGGGCTGGTCGCTACGGGCGTGTCGGTAGCGTTGGGGTTGTTGATGATCCAGTTGTTTTGAATACGTACCAATATTAGTTATCCTATAAAACAGTTCGATTATGAAAAGTTTCGATTATCAGCAAGTTCCTTACAACTATGGCGTGTGCCCTTCAACTAATTGCCCGCTATCCGCCACCTGCCTGCGGCACATTGCCTTAGAGCATGCCCCGGAAAAGCCGGCTTTCCTCCCGACCCTGACTCCGGCTGCCTTAAAAGCCATAAAAGGAGATTGCAAGTATTACCGGCCCAACACCCCTATCCAGTATGCCAAGGGATTCCTAAACCTGATAAACTCCCTGGAAGTGGGAACTTCCGGCATATTCCGTTCGAGACTCATCTCCTACTTCGGGCGCAAGAACTACTATCTCGCCCGCAAGGGAGAACTTCCCATCCATCCGAAAGACCAACAATATATCATCCAGCTGGCCAAACAACTTAAAGTCGAAAAAGAAGAGTACTTCGACAGCTATTTCGACGGCTATGACTGGCGATAAACGGAAGGGTAAATGCAAAACTTTATTCAACTAACAGACAAACCGTTACAGTTTCCTCCCTAAAGAAACGCGCGTTTCCTGCAAGGGGAACGGGAGTTTCCTGCCGGGGGAACGCCAATTTCCTGCCGAGGAAACGCACGTTTCCACGGCAGGGAACGGAGATGATATGCGCAGTCGTCCCGGATGTCTCTGTTGCTGCCAAACGATACTATACATTAAATGTAATGACAAACGTGCTTCCCTTGCCGACTTCGCTGTCCACACGGATCGTGCCGCCGTGGGCTTCGACAAAGTCTTTGCTGATGGCAAGGCCGAGGCCGCTCCCCTGTACTTTCGTGCCGGGTACGCGGAAATAGCGGTCGAAGATACTCTGGTGGTAGCGCGGGTCGATCCCTTTTCCAAAGTCCTGCACGAATATTTCCACCTTTTTGTCCGCCTGACGCGCACCGATAATGATACGGCCGTTCTCCGGCGTGTAGTGGATGGCGTTGGAAAGGAGGTTCGTGAGTACCCAGGCTATTTTCTCGCTGTCGACAAAGAGCTTGGAGATCTTTTCGGGATAATCCACTTCGATATGGCAGTTGAAGCGCTCCGCCTGTACACGGTTCGCCTTGATCGCATAATCGATCAACTCGACCGGCTTCGTGATCTTCGGATTCAGTTGCAGCTTGCCCGTCTCCACCTGCGTCATCTTCAGCAATTCGCCGGTGATTTCGAGCAGGCGGTCGCTGCTTTCGCGGATGCTTTCGGCAAGTGCGGCCTGCTCGTCGTTCATATCCCCGACACGTTTGTCCTTTAGCAATTTGAGGCTCATCAGGATGGCGGATATCGGGGTTTTCAACTCGTGGGAGATAGTGGAGATGAAAGTCGTCTTGGCAGAGTCGAGCTCCTTGAACTCGGTGATATTCTTCAGGAGGATCACATCGCCTGCATACTCTGTTTCGCGCCCGTCGTCATCCGTCACATGGATCGGGATGTATTTGGCCTGGAAATAGCTCTCCTTGTCGTCCGCATAGATCTTTAAAGGCTCCTTCTTCTCATCGGGCTGTATCAGCTCGCGCACCAGCCGGCGGAGCAAGTCGTTTTTCAACGCCAGTTCGGCGGCAGACTTACCCATCACATTCTCACGTTTCAGATTCAGGATGGTGAGCGCCTCGTCGTTGGCGAAAAGGATGGAACGGTCGCGGTCCAGCCCGATTATCGGTTCGGTGATGCTGTTGACGATCGCCTCGATATATTTCTTGGCCTGGATGATGTCGGCCAGCGTGCTCTTCCTGTATTCCGTCAAGCGCTCCGCCATCCGGTTGAACGAGGAGGCTACTTCGGCAAACTCCCGGTTATCTCCCAAGTCGAGCCTCTTTTCATAATTGTGGTTGGCAATCTCCAGGATGCCGCCGGTCAGTTTGCGGATTGGCGACGTGATAGAACGGGGCAAGCGGATCAGGAAAACAAAGGCGATCAGGATGCAAGCCACCGCGATGATGCAGATCCACAGCAACGCCCGGTCCGCCGTATGCTCGGCCACCTTACTCTTCCGGTAGATCGTCGCCATATTCAGGCTCATGATGTCGTTGAGTGCCATCCTGACGCGTTGGATAGTCGTGTCGTTCTGGTTCAGGTGCATCGCCTCGTACTGTGCGAGCAGATGCGCCGTCGCCGCATTCTCGTCTATCTCAGTGATATTCTTCTGCTGCAAATCCAGATTCTTTTCGAACTCCGCGCGTGCCTGCGGATCGGTCTTGATCCGTTCGAGGGCATCCAGCATCCGGCGGGAATAGAGAAGCGAATTATAATTATCCGCCAGGATATTCTGCGTGTCGGAAGACATATCCGAAATGTTCCGCACGGCCAACCCGCCCAGCAGAACGATCATTGTAAACAGCAAACCGATCCCGTAGGTCAGTTTCGTCTTTATTTTCAGGCTCAAGAACTTATACATACGCTTATGCTATTATTATCAGGTCAATATTCAACTGCGACAAACTATTTAAGAACCTCCTGTATTGGAAAACCGACAGCAAGACGGAACGAAGGCTGAACGAAGGTTTGCCCACGCACACCGTGCTGATCTGTTTCTCCCTGCACACCCGGACGATACTTTCCAGGATGCTCCCGGACTGGATGCGGATCACTTCGCCGCCCAGCTCCGTAGCCAGCTTGAAATGGTTCGAAAGATAACGCTGGTTCGCCAACGGTATTCGGTCCATACTTTCATGCGGCGTCTGGACGTAGAGCACGTAGAACTTCGTATTGTAGCGTGTCGCCAAACGCGCCGCCTTGCGGATCACCTTCCGGGGCGCCTTCTCATGGCTGCTGATGCAGGCAAGGAAACGCTCGTGACGGACACCCGTATGGACGGGGACCGAGTTTTCGACTTTCTTTTCCACCCGTAGCGCCACCTCCTTCAACGCCAGTTCGCGAAGTTGCAGGATGTTTTCGGACTTGAAGAAATTGTCCAGCGCCGTCTGCACCTTCTCCGGCCTGTAAATCTTGCCGGCTTTAAGGCGCGCCACCAGCTCGTCGGCGGTCAGGTCGATGTTGACCACCTCGTCCGCCTGCTCCAGCACGCTGTCGGGGATGCGTTCCTTCACCTCGATGCCGGCGATATCCCGCACCTCCTCGTTCAGCCCTTCGAGGTGCTGGATGTTGACGGCGGTAATCACGCTTATTCCCGCTTCGAGGATGTCCATCACGTCTTGCCAGCGTTTTTCATTCTTGCTGCCTTCGATGTTGGTATGTGCCAGTTCGTCGACGATCACCACCTCCGGCCGGATGTTCAGGATGGCATCGAGGTCCATATCCTCGACCTCTTTTCCCTTGTAGAAAGACTTGCGCCGCGGGATCAGGGGCAGGCCGCCGACCAACGCCTCCGTTTCGGTCCTTCCGTGCGTCTCGATATAGCCGATCCGGACGTCTATCCCGCTACGGAGCAGCTCGTGCGCCTCCGACAGCATCCGGTACGACTTGCCTACACCGGCAATCATGCCGATGTAGATTTTGAAGTTGCCGCGCCGTGACTTTTTCAGCAAATCCAAAAAGTGTTGTACACTCTCTTCCCTGTTCATTTGTTAAAGAAACTGTTTACGGTTTCAATGTAAAGCCGAAGACCAAGTGCGCATCTTCCAACCGGGGATTCCAGATGGCCTGTGCAAAAATAGGCAAAGAAAACGAATCCGTGATCTTTATAGCGGTAGTTCCTTTCAATGCCACGTTAGTAACAGCAAATCCGTTGGTATAGTATTGGGGAGCTTCGTAAGGAACCAACCCGCAGGTGGCGGTCAGGTCGACACATTTCACCGAGAACGGGTAGTTCAGTTCGACGTAGGAAGAATAGTTCTGGTTGCCGTCGGCGTCCTTGTCCTGTCCTGCGAACATCGTGTACCAGGTCAACGATAAAGGGAACTTTTCAAGCGGGAGCGTGTAAGCAAGACCCGCCTCGAAATGATGGGCGGTTTCATGGCTCTTGAAGTTGAAGAACTTGTTGGCACCCTGTCCCGCCCACCAGAGATCGGCAACGGACAGCGTCAGACCGGAGGCGCCGAAGGTATAAGCGGCGGTCAGGTCGATTTCCTTATTGGCAAGGCCTTCGGAAGACTGGTAGCCGTCAAAATCGGTCGATCCCCAGGCTGTCAGCGAGAAGCCTGCCACGCTAAAGGCCAATGTGGGCTGGAAGCTCGCACCCGTCTGGTACATGCCGCGCCAGATGTAAGAACTTACCAGGTCGCCCTGGACTGCGAATTTCGGCCCGTTCTCATTTCCGGAAGCCTTTGCCGTCCCGAAGGAGCATAATGAAACTATTGTTACTAAGGCCACCGCCTTTTTGATTATAGAGTTCATATTTATTCCCGTATTATTTATTATTCTTTTGTTCCTGACTTATCCAATGCCACGTTCAGTTTCAGGACATTTACTTTCGCCGGACCGAAAAGGCCTAACAGCGGGCCTTCGATCTGGGCGTTGACGATCGCCATAACCTTCTCGGGAGAGAGGCCACGAGCCTCAGCGACACGTTGCACCTGGCTGTAGGCGGCTTTCGGGGAGATGTCGGGATCGAGGCCGGAGGCGCTAGCGGTGACCATTTCGGCAGGAACCTGCTCACGTTTCAGATAGGGATGATGCAAAAGGAAAGTGTCGATACGCGCCTGCACATCCGCTAAATATTCTTCGTTAGACGGCCCCTTGTTGCTACCTGCCGAACTCGAAGCGTCATAACCGTCTCCGGCATGTGACGGGCGACCCCAAAAGTAAATATCTTTAGTGAACTGCTGTCCTACGTTGGCAGCACCTACGATCCGACCGTTCAACTCTACCACATCGGCATTGCCTTTGTTGGGAGAAACGACCTGGGCAAAAAGCCATAAGATAAAGATATAGCTTACGCTGAAGAGGATGCAGAAAGCAATCGTCAGCTTGAAAGATTTAAATAGATTTGATATCATACGATTCGATTTTCTTTTCGTTTTTAATTGGGAAACACCCGCTACCGCCCGGCAACCTTTCCGGACAACATGGAAACCTCCGCCGGGCGGCGCGCAGTGTCAAGAGATATTTATACTTAGAAAAAAAGAGATACAACCATGTCGATCAACTTAATCCCGATAAACGGAGCGACCACGCCGCCCAGCCCGTAAATCAACAAGTTCCGACGCAGCAGCGCGGACGCCCCGATAGGCTTGTAGGCCACCCCTCGCAAAGCCAGCGGGATCAGGGCCGGGATAATGAGCGCATTAAAAATCACAGCACTCAGTATCGCACTTTCCGGACTATGCAAATGCATGACGTTCAAAGCCGCCAACTCCGGTATCGCCACCATGAACAGGGCCGGGACGATCGCGAAATACTTCGCCACATCGTTTGCGATGCTGAAGGTCGTCAGCGTCCCGCGCGTCATAAGCAACTGCTTGCCGATCTCTACGATCTCGATCAGTTTTGTCGGGTCGTTGTCTAAGTCCACCATATTACCAGCCTCTTTTGCCGCCTGCGTGCCACTGTTCATTGCCACGCCGACATTTGCCTGAGCCAGTGCCGGCGCATCGTTCGTCCCGTCACCCATCATGGCGACCAACTTGCCGGATTCCTGTTCTTTCTTGATGTAGTTCATTTTGTCCTCAGGTTTGGCTTCGGCAATAAAATCGTCCACACCGGCTTTCCCGGCAATATACTTTGCGGTCAACGGGTTGTCGCCCGTCACCATCACCGTTTTGACGCCCATCTTGCGCAACCGTTGGAAACGCTCCGAGATGCCGGGTTTTATAATATCCTGCAGCTCGATCACCCCGATGATGAAATCATCCTGTGCAACCACTAACGGCGTGCCCCCGTTGCCCGTGATCTTCCCGATCCGTGCGGCGACCTCTTCCGGGTATTTGTTTCCAGCTTCTTCGCACATCCGGCGGATAGCATCGAAAGCCCCCTTGCGGATGCGGGTCCCGTCTTTGAGATCGACACCCGAACACTTCGTCCCGGCGGTGAATTTGATCATCCGTGAACCCGAAGTACTCAAATCGCGGATGCGGACGCCACGTTCGCGTCCCAATTCGACGATCGATTTGCCTTCCGGCGTTTCATCCGAGAGGGATGCCATCAGGCAAGCCCGTACGAAAGAATGTTCGTCGACTCCGGCCACCGGATAAAACTCTGTTGCTTTACGATTGCCGATCGTAATGGTTCCGGTCTTGTCGAGCAACAGCGTATCTATGTCACCGGCCGTCTCGACAGCCTTTCCCGATTTGGTTATTACATTTGCCCGCAAGGCACGATCCATTCCAGCAATGCCGATCGCAGACAGCAGCCCGCCGATCGTAGTCGGGATCAGACAAACAAACAAGGAGATGAAGGCTGCGATGGTAATCTGTGCGCCCGCATAGTCGGCAAGCGGTTTCAAAGTGCCGCACACCACCACGAACACCAGCGTAAAACCGGCCAACAATATCGTCAGGGCAATTTCGTTCGGCGTCTTCTTACGCGAAGCCCCTTCGACAAGCGCAATCATCTTGTCGAGAAAACTCTCGCCCGGCTGCGTCGTCACCATCACCCGTATCTGGTCGGACAGTACTTTCGTACCGCCCGTCACGGAACTTTTATCGCCTCCCGCTTCGCGGATCACCGGGGCAGACTCGCCCGTTATGGCGCTCTCGTCGATCGACGCCAGCCCCTCGATAATCTCGCCGTCGGAAGGGATCGTATCGCCCGCCTCGCATATGAAGACATCGCCCTTTCTCAACTGCGAGCTACTCACCGTCGTGACCGTCCCGCCGGCATCCACCCGTTTTGCAGGTGTCTCTTTGCGTGTCTTGCGCAGGCTGTCGGCTTGCGCCTTGCCGCGCGCCTCGGCGATCGCTTCGGCAAAATTGGCAAAAAGGAGAGTCAGGAAGAGGACGGCGAAAACCAACATATTATACCCGAACGATCCCTGCGCGGTGTCGCCTCCGGCAGCCGCCCATACCGTCACCACCAGCAAGACAAAGGTCACCACTTCGACGATAAACATGATCGGGTTGCGAAACATCGTCCGGGGGTCCAGCTTCACGAACGACTGTTTCAGACTCTTTATTACAAGCTCCTTCGGAAACAAAGAAGCAGATCTATTTTCTTTCATCATATTATTATTCAATTGTCAGATTTCACACTCCGGTTTAAAGATAGATGCTAAAATACTCCGCGATCGGCCCCAGCGTCAGTGCAGGGAAGAAAGACAGGGCAGCCACGATAAAGATCACACTGAATGTCATCACGGCAAATGTCACGGTGTCCGTCTTTAATGTCCCTGCACTTTCGGGGATGAACTTCTTCCGGGCCAGCAGTCCGGCAATCGCCACCTGCCCGACAATCGGGAGGTAACGGGAGATGATCAACGCCAACCCTGTCGTGAAATTCCAGAAGAAGGTATTGTCGCTAAGCCCCTCGAAACCCGACCCGTTGTTGGCGGAGGCAGAAGTATATTCGTAAAGCATCTCGCTGAAACCGTGGAAACCGGGATTATTCAACCAACCTCCCTCCGCTTCCACAAAGGCCGGATTATACACCCAATAATAGCAAGCAACAGCTGTCCCGATCAGGATCACGAACGGATGTGTCAGTGCCACGATCGTTGCAATCTTCATCTCGCGCGCCTCCACCTTCTTTCCTAAAAATTCCGGAGTACGACCGACCATCAAGCCACTAATAAACACAGCGATAATCAGAAAAGCATAGTAATTCATGAACCCTACGCCCACACCTCCGAACCAGGTGTTTATTTGCATATTCAACATCTCCATCATCCCGCTGAGCGGCATCGTACTGTCGTGCATCCCGTTGACGGAACCGTTTGAGGTGACTGTCGTCGTGGCACTCCACAGGGCCGTTGCCTCCGGACCGAGGCGAGTCTCCTTTCCTTCCATCGCGCCGGCTCCCTGGTCAATCCCCATCTGGGAGATCATGGGATTACCTTTCGTTTCGTAATAGGTGTTGATCCCTACGCTGGCGAGGTAAGCAAAAAGCATAACCCCGAAAATCGTGTAAGACAACTTTTTTCTTTTCAGATAGAATCCCAACGCAAAGACCATTGCCATCGGGAGAATCAGGATCGACCAGCACTCTACCATATTGGTCAGGTAAGTCGGGTTTTCAAGCGGATGTGACGAGTTCACCCCGAAATAACCTCCTCCGTTGGTTCCCAACTGTTTAATCGGTATGACAGCGGCGGCAGGACCTTGCGAGATCAGTTGCTCGTTACCCTCCAATGTCGTCAGCTTCATCTTTCCGTCGAATCCCATCGGTGTTCCTTCAATAATAAGGATGAACCCGACAATAAGCGACATCGGCAACAGAATACGGGTGCAACTTTTCAACAGCAGGTTCCAGAAGTTACCAATCGTATTGGTTGTCTTGGCGGCCATCGCCTTGAAGATTCCGGCAAGGGCAGCCATCCCGGTAGCTGCCGTGATAAACTGGAAGAGCATGATCACGAACAACTGGGTAAAATAGGTCAGTCCGCTCTCCCCGCTGTAGTGCTGGAGGTTGCAGTTGACCATAAAGCTAATGCAGGTATTGAACGAGAGGTGTGACGACTGCCCTCCGTTGCCATCGGGGTTAAGGGGCAGGTACTGTTGCGTCCACAGCAGGAGCATCCCCCAAAAGAACCAAAAAAGGTTGATGGTCAGTAACGCTTTCAGAAAACTTTTCCAGCCCATCTCCTCGTTCGGATCGATCCCGCATATTTTGAAGATCCACCTTTCTACCGGGGCGAGAAAATCAAGGCATGTCTTCTCCCCTTTATATACTTTTGCGATATACTTACCCAGCGGATAAGCCAGAACGACCATGAGTACGATCTGCGCAATACTTCCTATTAATTCCGTATTCATCTTTTCACTTAAACTAATTGTTTAAAACTTCTCGGGCTTCATCAATACATAAACCAGATACCCGAAGACCATTAGGCAGAGTACAAACAGTGCTGCAAACATACTTTCCTCCTTTTCTAAATCTTTTCGAACCAATCCACACATTTAAAGAAAAACCAGTAGCAGGCTCCCCCCACCACGCACAAAAAACCAAAAGACACAAATTCATTTTCCAACATCTTAAAATACTTTTAGTGTTAATACTATTCATCGTTTCGCATCTCTATATGCCAACGGCGTGCCAAACAGGGGAGAATTTGTGTGAAGAAAAGAATATCAGCGAGTTAAAGTTTAGGTACAAAGTTCAGGGCAGGTGACAACCCTTCCATTTTGAAAAGGTCACCTTTCCGAAATGGAATTCATCCGACAGGATTTTGGGTGCTGTCGCCCTCGGTCAAAAAACAAATATTACAACCCGTACTCCTCGATCTTCCGGTAGAGGGTGGTCAGGCCGATACCTAACAGGCGGGAAGTTTCCGTCTTGTTACCGTTCGTATATTTCAATACTTTCTGGATATGCATCTTTTCGACGCCGCTGAGGTCGAATCCGGAATAGCTTCCGTCGGCATTGGCTTGGGGGTTCTGCATCGTGAGGGGCAGGGTGTCTGCCGTCAGGGTATCGCCGTCGGAGATAATGAGGCTGCGCTCGACGACATTGCGGAGTTCGCGGACGTTTCCTTTCCAGGGGTACTGTTTCAGAATGCGGATATAATCCGGCGAGATCGTGCGGATAGTCTTTCCCATTTTGGACGAGAGCGCCGGAACGAACGCCTCGACGTGCAGGGGGATATCGTCCGCCCGTTCGCGGAGCGGAGGCAGGTGTATCTGGAAAACGGAGAGGCGATAAAACAGGTCTTCGCGAAAATTCCCGCCGGCGATCTCTTTTGCCAGGTCGCGGTTGGTGGCAGCTATCACGCGTACATTTACTTTAATAGGCTTCGTGTCGCCGATCTTCAGGAACTCGCCGGTTTCGAGGATGCGGAGCAGTTTGGCCTGGAGGTCGAACGCCATCTCGCCGATCTCGTCGAGGAAGATCGTGCCGTTGTCGGCTTCTTCAAACAAGCCTTTCGTCTCTTTGAGTGCGCCGGTGAAGGCTCCCGCCTTATGGCCGAACATCTCGCTTTCCAGCAGGTCGCGGCTGAACGAGGAGCAGTTGATGGCGACAAAGGCTTTGCCGCTGCGCGAACTGTGCCGGTGGATGGACTGGGCGAACACTTCTTTGCCGGTTCCTGTCTCGCCGGTGAGCAGGACGGGGACGTCTGTGGCGGCTACCTTGCGGGCGAGCGCTACGGCTTCCTGTATGGCGGGCGAACGGCCGATGATAGTATCGAACGAGTATTGCCTGCCGACAGCCGTCACGGCAGCTTGCTGCTGGCGGTAGGCGGCGGTGGCCTTCTCCATCGCTTTGGCGATCAGGGGGAGGATTTTGTTGTTGTCGTCGCCTTTGGTAATGTAGTCGAACGCGCCGTTCTTGATGGCTTGCACGCCGTCGGGGATATTGCCGTGGGCGGTGAGGAGGATGACTTCCGAGAGGGGGCGCAGGCGTTTCAGTACGGTGACAAGCTCCACCCCGCTCCCGTCAGGCAGACAGACGTCGCAGAGGATCACTTCGGGATCGTTCTGTTCGAGTTGCCTGATGCCGGCTTTGCAGCTGGCAGCCTGGTACACGTCGTAGCCTTCCAACCCGATAATACGGGACAAGAGGCTTAAAATCTGTTTCTCATCGTCGATAATCAATACTTTTCCCATCTTTCTGTTCAGTTCTGAGAGGGCAAATATAGCATATAATTCAGAGATACCGGTCATAACCAGGGCAACCACATCAAAATAGAGTTCGGTTTTTGGCAGATAAATCAGCATTTAATGGGTTCACATTTTCTTCGATTATCCTCTAAATGACCGCCTCCGGTTGTTTTATTCTATTTGGGTTCACCTTGTTGTGATATGTTATAAGTCAACACATTACAGTGAACCCTGTGAATGTCTGATAAAATAGATTGTGATTGATAGTCCCCTCTTCCATGTTTGTTATTCAATCGCGTAATTTAATTTTACCGCCTTCACTACAAATCATTGATTAGTACTATTTTTACAGCCTGTGAACCCTGTTTCCGGTTTTATGATATAGGGGGAGCGGATTGGGGCTTGTCTCATAAAACATAGCCTGAAGGCTAAAAAATATAGCCTTTAGGGTGTTGGGGAAAAGCCTATAGGGAAGTGGGAAAAAGACAGGCATCTTTTCGGCAACGAATGCCTACCTTTTTGGGAAGGGGCAGGCATTCCTTTTCAAAACACAGGTGTATTAATTGACAGAGGCAGCTTCACGGAAAAAGACGATGTGTATTGAAACTTTTGATGCGGTAGTCTTAGGTCATAACATACAAGTCAATGCCTGTTTGTTGAGAATACGGACCTTTCCGCGGGAGATCTTGATAAATCCGCTGTCGACTAATTTGTTGATCTCTTTGGACAAGGCAGGGCGCGTGACGCCGAAATATTCGGCGAGCTGCACCTGGTTGTGCTCCATCTCGACAACGTCCGAACCGTCTTTCAGATGGTCGAGCAGATAATAAATGTAGCGGCTGCGGATGCCCCGGAACGAAAGGACGCGAAGGCGCGTCATCGTACAACGGTTACAGCTGGTGCTGACGCAAAGAAAATTGTGCAGCAGTTGGGGCATGCTGTGCATCAGGCTGAAAAAATCGGCTTTTGCGACACGCAGCAGGCTCACGTCTTCCTCGACCGTGAAGGTAGCGGGAAACTGGTTCTTTTCAGCGAAGATATGCGGGGTGGCAAAGGTACGGGGGGCCTGGATGACTTCTACGCGAACGATGTTGCCCGACACGTCCGTCACGTCTACATTGAGCTTTCCTTCCAACAGGACGTGCAGGGCGTTGCAGGAAGTCCCCTGCCGGATGATCGTCATCCCCTTCGGGTAGCGGTCGATCGTATATTCGAGCTTGTCGAGCAATTCTTCCTGCATCTTCAGGGTAAAGCCCCTGAAGAGCGGGATTTTAAATATATCATATATATCCATATCTTTTGCGTTTAGTACCAGATCTGTTCCTGTCCGGCAAAGATAGGATATTTCCGTGACTAAGCCATTCACCACTTCGTCATAAATACGCGCGGATTGATATTTAACGACAGCCATCCCCAATCCTGCCAGCTCGACGGGTGGCCGCCTTTGACGAGTTCCATCGTTTCACCGGCAAGCATCGTCGAGTAGCCGGCCGAAAGTTTCACATCTTTCATGATCTGCCAGTCCACCTGGAAGTCAAGTTCAGAGCCGAGGCCACGGCTTGCTTTCGTCTTGTTGCTGTCGTAGACGTCTCCGGTGATGGAGAAGTAATGGTAGGCGAGCGAGAGGTTCACTTTCTTCGACGGCTTGTAGGCGACGGACAGTTGGTTGTCCCACAGGCCGGGATTCGTGTTCTTGTCGATGAATTTGGAGGCGTAGAAATAGTCCATCGCGCCGTAAAACTTGTGATGAGTCCCGTACAGCGGGTCGAAGGCTTTGTACTTGCCGTCAGGATCATTGCCCGCACCGCTCAGGTAGTCGCTGCCGATGCCGATCTTCCAACGCGGATCGATCTGGTAGGCGGCGTTGACAGCCCACATGAAGGCAGAGATGTCGCGGTTGGCGACGGTCTTGCCGAACTGGTAATAGAAGGTCCCTCCGAAGGTCCAATTGCCCGGCAGGTAATAGAGGTTCGTGCCGAGGGTCTGCATATACTTCGTATCGGCTTTTTTCGTTTCGGGATCTTCCGGCTCGATGCCTAAGTTCATAAAAAGGAAAGAGGCGCGGAAATCGGGGCTAAACGTATGTTGGTACCAGAGCGTTTGCATCGTCTTATAGGGCTGTGCGCCGGGGGCGTAGTAAGTCCCGCCGATCGTCTTCTCGTCGTTCTGGTTGAAGGAGAGGATGAGGTCGAGCTGGTTGGCATCGTCCCGGTAACCCAGTTTGAGGGCGTCGTGGTAACGTCCGGCCACATTCCAGTCCAGTGCGCCGAGGATGCGTTCGTCGTCGTACACTAAAGACTGGCGACCGAGCTTAGCGAAGAAACCGTGGCCGAAATCGAGTTGTGCCCAGGCTTCGTTGAGGATGAAGCGGCCGTTCTTGTCGATCTGTGGGTCTTGTCCCCACACGCCTACGTGCTGGGCGGAGAGGCCGATCGAGAGGTTGTCGCGCCCGTAGTTCATCGTGAGGCGTGCGCGGTTATTGATAAAGCCCGTCGCCTCGTCGCCTTTGTTGCGGGGGAAGAGGACGCCGTTGCGGTATTCGGCCCGGGGGCGTATCTGGATGTTCATCGAGAAGGTGTTCTCTTTCGCATCTTTATTTTCTTTTTCTTCGGCACGAAGGATGCCGGAACTCCACAGGACGAGCCCGGAAAGCAGGAACATTAGTTTCTTCATATGATCTGTTTTTTAAGTTTATGACTATTCGATATTATACGTGTGCACGCTTTTTCCTTGTGCGGATGGCAGGTAGTTCACACCGAACCAACAGACCTGCAAAAGGACAAAGGAGAAGAGCAGCAATCCAAGTGCGGCCCGGTGGCGCGTCTGGCGGTGAAGCCGGAAATGGATGTACAGGAGGTTGCCCAGCCAGGTCGCGGCGGCCCAGGTTTCTTTCGGATCCCAACTCCAGTAGTGCCCCCAGGCTTCTTTCGCCCAGAGGGCGCCGAAGAGCATCCCGATGGTCAGGAAAGCGGTCCCCACGTAGACGAGGTTGTCGCAGAGATCCATCCGGTCGCTACCGGTTCCGGCCTCTTTGCACCGGAAAAGCAGGTAAAAGGCGAAGATGGCAGCAGCACCCAGCACAGCGTAGGCGAACATATAGACGATGACGTGCGGGGCGAACCAGGGGCTTTGCAAGGCAGGCATCAGCGTCTTGTTGTGTATCTCCGGTTTCAGGAGGTTGATGCAGATGAACACGCCGGCAAGCAGGGTGCTGAACGAGAGGATCCATTTGTACCGCCAGCGGACGTAGGTGATCAGTCCGGCTACCGGAAGGAAGAAAGAGTACCAAAGGCGTGTCTCGCCCATCGTGCGGAGGGGCGGACGCTCCAATGAGATCCACATACCAATGATAAAGACGAAAAAGACGGCCAGCCCCAACAGGTTGAAAGCAACGGCACGCCCGAAGCGTTCCGGGCGATAGGCCATCCAGGCGCCGGCTCCCCAACAGAGGAGGGCGGGGAATGCAAAATAGATAAAATGACTCCAATCCATATCAGTTTTCCTTTCTCTTCGGTGCATAGACGAACAGGCAGACGGACCCTGCCAGCAGCATCATGATTCCGGCGTAGACTACCGGCAACCAGGGGTCGCGCACCAGTTCGAAGATGCTCGTTTCGCTCCATTTTCCCTTCGTCTCATCGTAACTGAGCTGGTAGATTTTCCATCCGGCGACGGAGAAGGGTTTGTTGACTTCGATCAGGGCGTCTTTCTTTTGTTTGTCTTGTGTGTAGACGGTCACCTCCGAGGCGAAACGTTTCGGCTCGCGTTCAGGCATGACGAGGACGGTGCCAGTATCGAGCGGCAGGGTGACGTAGGGGAACATATAGTTCCCGGAACTTACCCATCCTTCGCGGCGGCTCCCGTCTTTGCGGTTCAGCGCTTTCACATAGAGGGCGGAGGTCGCTCCTTCGGTCTGGAAACCGACGAAATTCACCGTGTCCTTATCCGCGACGCAGGCGGCCATCGGGATGAAGCCAGTCACCTCCAACGTCCAGTCCAGCAGGTCGCCGGTGAGGGGGGCTTCTTCCACCAGGAGGTTGGCGGGCTGTCCTTCAGGCAGCGCCTTGCCGGTCGTGTTGTCGATCACCATGAGTTTAGGCGGGTATTCGTCGATCGTGAAGGATTTCAGTTCGATGGCAAGCGGAAGTTCGACCAGACCGCCGGTTTCATCCGTCGCACGCCATTCGGCGGCTCCTTCGGTCACGGGCATACGCAGTCGTCTCAGGTCACCGTTCCCCAGGATCGCCGCCCAGAGCGTGATGAACAGGCCGGCATGGTTCAGGGTGAAGGGGATGTCTTTCGGCCGGAAACGGGACAGCCGGCGCAGGGTCACCAATCCCAAGACCGTCAGCATATAGAGGAACAGGAGCATGAACGGCCAAGAGGTGGTCATTTGGTTGAACCCCAGGCGGGCGATCAACCCTCCGGAAAGAGATTCTGTAGGGGCCACTTGCGGCGTGAGCCCCATCAGAATGACTAATACCAACCAAAAACACAAGGATGTTATGCTGGCTTCCAACCCGGAGAACCAGCGCAGGGCTGTGCTTCTCCGGCTTAGAAGATGCAGGACGAGGATCAGGGCGAGATAGGCGCCGCCGGCCAACAGGTTGACGGGATACCGGAACAGGGCGGCATCCACCTTGCCGGTCGTGAGTTGCAGGACAAGGCCGGTTATCAGCAAACCGGCGCCTATCGCGCAACCTTCCGCATATCTCCAGGGGTTATTCCACATATCAGCTGTTTTTTACCAAACGGTTGTTTGCCTTAGCTTCTTCGAGCCACTTCGGTACGACTGTGTTCAGGAATTTTTCTTTCTGTGCGCGTTCGGCAGGGATGTCTAAGCCGATATACTGCTGGGCTTTCTCTTTGGTCGACAGGTCGGGCATCGGGACGTCGTCCGTATAGCCTAATTTAGCCAATACCTTCGAGACTGCCAAGCGGGCTTGCAGGGCTTTGTCGGTCCCGTTGCCTAAGATACGCTGAATCTCCTGCGGGGCGTGGAAGGCGGCTCCGTGAGAGGCTACCCCGAAGTCCCAGCGCCATTGTGCCTGGCGGATCAGTTGCAGTACGGGGGCCATTTGTTCTTCGGTCGCTCCTTTATCCCACGCAAATTTGGCTTCGATATGGGCCTTTGCCAGTTCGGTTTCTAAGCGGTCGCGCATCTCACGGGCCTTGTTCTGGCGTTCGTAGACGTTGTTGCGCAGGGTTTCTTCGCTTTCGCGGTGGCATACTTGGCAGGTGCGGTCGATCATGGCGAGCGGGCTCATGATGTGGTGGTCACTGTACTTCACCCCGCCTTCGCTCTTGTAAGGCATGTGGCAGTCGGCACAGGAGACGCCGCGTTGTCCGTGGATGCCCATCATCGAGAGTTCGTAGTCCGGGTGCTGAGCTTTCAGGATCGGGGTGCGGCTGAGCTTGTGTTTGTAGTCGGCAAAACCGGCTTCGTCGTAGTAGGCTTCCATGTCTTCCACCGTGAAACCTTTATCCCAAGGGAAGGTCAGGTATTTGCCATCGCCTTTGAAGTAATATTCCACGTGGCATTGTGCACAGACTAACGAACGCATTTCCTGCGGGGTGGCTTTCGTCACGTCCTTGCCCTGGCGCCGGAAGGCTTCGATCAGGGCGGGACGGCTGATGCGGAGGTTCATGTTCTCAGGCTCGTGGCAGTCGGCACAGCCGATCGGGTTCACGATTTCCTTGCCCATAGCAGACCATTTACTCTTATAGAAGTTCTCGGCTCCGATGCTCTGCATCATGCGAGGCACATCGGGGCTTTTACAGGTCCAGCAGGTGGCGGGCTGGGGACCGCCGTCTTCTTCCGTCATGGGCGAGCCTACGCGGAGGGTGTGGCGCATATCTTCGATCGCGTGCATATGGCCGCGTGGGGTCGAATAGTCTTTGGAGAAGGCGTAACCGGCCCAGAGGACAACCATATTGGGACGCTGTTCGAGGACGTCCACAGCCTGATTGCCGTTGTAGAGGCTTTTAAAACTGGTGTCCGCCGTCTCTGTCCAGGTCTGGTACTCACGCGGATAGTTCGGTTCGAACAATTCGTTTCTTCCTTCAACGTCTTTTATCTCCGTCTTCTTGTTATTGATGACGCTGGCAATCTCCGCCCTTCTCTCCGTGACGGAGGAGGCCAACATGCCTAAAACAAAAACTACGGCCATTGTCCCGGCGAACAATAACCAGCCTTGCCATGATTTTAATCTCTTTTCCATATCTGTTGCATTTTAATTTATCGGTTATTCTGTAAGCATATCTTTCAGCCATTGCGGCGTGTTTGTCTTCGGATAGGGCACAAGGGCGTTCGGGGTGGACGACAGGCTGTTCGTCCCGCCGTGAGGCACGTCCCGGTGACAGTCCCAACAGGCTTTACCTTCTCCGGCGAGCACCATTTCGTGGTCGATACGGCCGGTGCTGACAAATTCGGTGTTCAGTTGTGTATGGCAACGGATGCAGTTGTCCATGATGACTCCCGCGCTGCCGTCGAGTGCCTGGATGGCCTGTGGCTCGCCGCGCATAGTGAAGACCGCCGCGTGGCGCAGGCCGTCCATGCCTTTGAAAAGCCATTTCCTGGCAAAACTCTGGTGGGGTACGTGGCAATCGTTACAGGTAGCGTTGCGGCTATGCGAACTGTGGTTCCAGGTGGCATAGTAGGGAGCCATGATATGGCAATTCACACAGCCCGACGGATCATCCGACAGGTAACTCCAGGCTCTGGAGGCAAAGACGGTATAGGCTCCGAGACCACACACAACTCCCGCTGCTACGACAGCGAACAGCCTCGCCCGCCGCGTGGGAAGTACCATGTCGATTATTTCTCTTATTTTCATACTGCCTTAATTATAGTTTAATTATTCGCAAATATCCTAAACCCGGTACAAGTAATGTGTAATAAATATTACATTCGCCCAAATTATTTATACGATGAAAAAAGTTCTATTAGTAGCAGTCTCCGCACTGCTTGTCTGCACTTCTTGTGTAACGAAGAAAAAGTATCTGCTGGCCGAGAACGGGCGTCTGGAAGCTATTGCCCGGGGAGACGACCTGCAGAACCAGCTTGTGAACTGCCGCGACAATAACGACGGCCTCACCTCGCGTCTTGCCGCACTTGAACGGGACACCTCCCGTATGGGCAAGAACATCCGCAACTATCAAAGTATGCTCAACACCAACATGACGGAGCAGGAAAAGCTGAATTCCCTTCTAAGCCAGAAGATGAGCGAACTGGATGAACGCGAACGCACGATCAACGAGCTGCAAGACATGATCAACGCACAGAACGAACGGGTGCAGAGCTTGCTGAACAGCGTGAAGGACGCTCTCTTAGGTTTCAGTAGCGACGAGCTGACCGTCCGCGAAAAAGACGGGAAAGTCTATGTCGCCATGTCGGACAAGCTCCTTTTCGAGTCGGGAAGCGCCCGTGTCGACAAACGGGGTAAGGAGGCTTTGGCCAAACTCGCCGAAGTCCTCAACAAGCAATCCGACATCGACGTTTATATCGAAGGCCATACCGACAGCAAGCCGATCAACACCGCGCAGTTCAAAGATAACTGGGATCTCAGTGTCATCCGTGCTACCTCGGTCGTCCGCATCCTGACAAAAGACTACGGTGTCAATCCTTTGCAGATACAGCCTTGCGGCCGTGGCGAATTCATGCCGGTTGCCGACAACGAGAATCCCGACGGCCGCGCCAAAAACCGCCGCACGGAAATCATCATGGCTCCGAAACTGGATAAGTTATACCGGATGTTGAACCAATAAGCAAAAAGAAAGGGGAGACATCGCCCGCAAGCATCCGTCTCCCCTTTCCTTTTAAATCCGATCTATCCGGATCATTCGCCGGAAGCGATAGCCTCCACTTGATCGCCCTCTACCGTGATCGTAATATCGAACCTGTATCCGGCAGCCAAACGGATATCCGTCTTCCCGTCTACACCGTCGCCACCTATCTGCGTGAGGGTAATTATCTTCCCGTTTTCATCTTTGTACGTGATCGCAACAGCCTCGTCTCCCGGTAAGAAGACTCCTTTCGCCGCTCCTTCGTCGTCAAATAGGGCAAAGGTATATTTCTCAGAAACCTTTTTATCCGTAAACTTATTATCCTTAAAAGAATAACTTCCCGACAAAGCGACATTAGACACGGATATATTGTCTTTCGTCAATTTAACGACTTCCGTAGCATCCCCTTTTGATTTGCGGACAGATATTCTTAACGAAGAAAGGCAATCCTTCAGATCTACCCATACAGCCGTATCAACAGGGGCCGATACGGAAACACTTTTGCTTGTCTTGAATCCCGTATCATACCATTCCCCCTGATCCGTAAGATCTATAGGAAGCGACAAGCTCTCCTTATCCAACTGATCGGAATACGGATGATACGTGAAGACATTAAATGCCGAAGCACCGGCAGGCAGCATAACCGCATTCGAAACATCCGCAGGTTCTAAATAGAGCGTGCCTTTATCCAGCTTCGCTTCATACTTTTTGTTCACTTGGTTTTCCGCCTCTGCATCCGTTCCCAAAAGCAAAACGCCGACAGGGGCATCCGATTGCAACGAAATGTCAGATGTTTTAAAGCTTATTGCACTCGACGCTTCCGGAATACCCGGATCGTCATCGTCCGAACAGGCATTAAAGGCCAACAAAGCCAAAATAACCATTGAATATTGAAGTAACTTCATAATAATATAATTTATTAATTTCCACAAATGTAGCGTTTATTTTCAGATAGCAATTAATTATGAAGTAAAATTGCCTGAATAGAAAAGGTATGCCTCTTTGGGAAACATACCTTCTTCTAATTATGAACTTTAAATTCTACAAGACACAGACTTTACGCGAAACCCTCTTCCCTTCATTCATAAAGCTTACGATATAAACACCTGGTTGCGGAATACGCACGTTTACCATTTTCCCTACCTTATCCCGGAAAATATATTTGCCATCTATAGAAATAACGGCAACATCAACCGGTACACAAGGATAAATCAGTAAAGAACCATCGTTAACGACAATCTGCGTTTCAGATGCAATCTCTTCTATGCTGGTAGGCACATCCGGATTTTCCGGATCAGGATCTGGCGTCGGATCAGGACCAGGACCCGGATCATTGGACTTGGTTGCAGATAATCCTGTAATAGAAACCGGCACATTTTCGACTGATGCATAATTCGGATCAGCAGAGGTAAAGACTGCCGGATATGTGTTCGTTCCGGCCTTTACTACGGTTGCCGAATCCTTCCAGCTAAACGTTCCGGCTACACTACCTGCGCTACCTCCCAACATTTGTACCTGTGCCAGTGTTTCACCGGCAGCAATATCGGTGGTTGTAGGTGCGACAGGTGTAGGGGTAGCCGGATTAATGCTGTAAGGAAGAACTTTATTTATCTCATTCTCCTTATCTGTTGCGGGACGATAAATGCGGACATAGTAAGAACCGGCATTCTTCAATTCAGCAGGTTGAGTACATTCCTCATCCTTAAAAATTGAGATCTGGGCGTTTTCAATTGTTGAGGATAATGTAATATCATGCGCCTCACCATACTCCGACGACGTTTTAGATAATGATACTTCCACATTTTCCTTCAATGTAAAACGAGGGGTAAAGGTCATCTCACTATCTACCGTTGTTGTAAAAGACGGTTGATTCTTTTTATCTTCTGGGGCTCCTTCCGTCCATTCTACAAATTGGCTATTTTCATCCGGTACGGCTTCTACTGTAATTTCTATGCCATCTTTTATTTCACTTTCCAAGTCATCAGGTGTATAAACCATCCCACCATTGGATATCCGGACATAACCTGCGGGGGCCGGATCCGTTCCTGTAGAACGTAATTGTGTAGCTCCGGAAATATTTATTTTCCGAGCTTCACCTGTAGAGAGGTAATAGGTTGTACCCTCATAATTATTTTTGTCTGTTGGAGTATACACAAATTTAGTAACATTACCACTTGTCTCCGTAGTTACAGACGAAGATTGAGTAGTCTCTCCCTTTTTATCATCACTATCTGTTCCAGTAGGAGCTTTTGTCACCGCAATCTTCGCTTTGGCAATCTCCAGCTTCTGTTTAAAATAGTCAGCGCCGGAAGTATATGCCTTATAGACATCATCTGCCGGACGGGTAATAGTCAGGTTGTAAGTACCGGCACCAATAGGAACACCATTTACAACGCTTCCTTCTTTTTCATACGCAACATTGAAATCCGCGGCATGCGTCTGGCTTGTACGAATGATGAAGGCTTTATACTGGCCGTTGTATGTATAGGTCTGTTTGGCATTGATGATATATTCGTTCTTAATAGGTGTCAGTTCCTCGAAAGTAGCGGTGATGGCAAGATCTCCACTGACCGTCAAAGTCGCAGGGAACTGTTCAATCCGCTGGCCGTTAGCAATAAGGGATAGAAATTTATATCCTTCACTTGCTGTCGGTTGTTCAATCACTACTGAAGAGTTGTATTCGACATCACCACCATTGTTTAATTCAGAACCCGCTCCATTCTTTACAGAGAGAGTACCTCCGGTTATGGGTGCTATCGATAATGTGTACTTTTTCGGGTTGAAAGTAGCTGACACTGTCGTTTCTCCATCAACCATTCCTGAATATACGCCCTCTTCTCCTGTCACATTCTCACCATCGATCCATAAGGCAGACAGTTCGTAACCGGCATTCGCAAACGGGATGGCTTTGAAGGCCGTACCGTCTGGCAATGCAGTACCGGATGGAATCGGTGTTCCATCGTTTCTGTACAAACGGACAATACCATTCGTTGCAGTTGCCGTAACCGGACATTCGTCTGCCCGTTCTGCAAATGTTGCTTCAAATGTGACATCCTCTTTTCCCAATATATATTTAGCGGAAGAGAAGGCAGCGTTATTCAAAGTCAATCCCCCCAAACTATAACCGGAGTTCGGAGTTGCTGTAATATTCAATTCCGAGCCTTGTATCAAAGAGCTGCCGGATGCAACCGGTTTCCCATCAGCCGTAATAGAAAGCGACCCACCTTCCCCGGCTTCGATCGTCACCTTACGGGTGATCGGGGCAAAGACGGCGGAGATCGTCCCATTTCCATCCACCTTCCAGGTTGTGGTATCGGTCTTCACGTCGTTCGACCACTTTACAAACTGATAGTTGGGAGCCGGTATAGCTTTCAGGGACAATGTTTGTCCTTTTGCATAACGGTTGTCGCTACTCATGCCGGTTGCCGAGATAGAACCGTTTTCCGGCTGGCAGACAAATACCTGATAGACGGGGATTACAATCAGATTGATAACGGTGTCTTTCGTGACATAGTTGGCGTAGTCGTCGGGGGAGAAAGTGATGCTATAGGCACCTGTTGCCGTTGCCGGTTCATTTCCGTTTGTCCAGGCAAAAGTACCGGGTAGAGGACTCGCCCCTGCACTGGTAATCACAGAGGCTTTTCCCCCTGACAAAATAGAAGCAGACAAAGGTTGTCCCTGCATAATAGTCGAAGCGATCGGGAGTATTGTCCCTTCTGCTTTAAAATCGATATTCTGCTTGTTGCTGACAATCATTGTCATGGTATCGTTTAATGCTTCGAGTGTATCGCATCCTCCATAAGCGAAGGTGACATAATATATACCGGCAGTTTTTCTATTTTCAGCTGAACTGCTACAGTTTGCATCTGAATAATAATTTACACTAAAATTGTCTTTTACATTCTCAGGAACCGTGCTGAACGTCACCTCTGCATTTGCATCCCCATTCACCCGCTGCTCCAATCCGGAGACAGACAGAACGACCTTTTGCTTCGTGATCAACGAAATCAACCCGAACTGGGTTGAATAAGAGAGGTTCTCTGCCTTCTTATTGGTCATGACGACGTTCGACATAGCCAGAGTACTGCTTTTGAAGCCGTCTCCAATAGTGACAGGGAATGAGATCAGCGTTCCATCGTTACCTTTAATAGCTTTATTATTGGTATTATGTAGCAAAAAACGATACACATTCGAGGTATCTTGTTTTTCAACAGTCAAAGTATGTTCTTCTTTACGAGCTTCACTCAGACTGGCTGTACTCGGATTCAATGTCATACCTTGCGGAATAGCCAGATCAAACTGCAACGCCGTTATAGAATCGATATTTTCCAGTGCCAACTGGATAGTCGGTGTATCGCCGGACTTTACGCTTATCGCCTCCGTTTTCCAGATATTCTGGGCGGTGGCAGTTACTGCTGCCGATAGCAGCAGTAACCCCATAGTCAAACTTTTCTTTATTGTATGTGTATTCATAACTTACTTAATCATAAATGTGTTAGACTTACTGTATGTAGTAACCCCTTGCTTTTGAGTAACAAGACGGTAGATATAAGTACCACCGGTAAGACGGGTTGAATAGACAAAGCGGTTCTCACCTGCCTGCGTACCCAAACCTTCCACTACATCGACCAATGAACCGTTGAGTGCATATACCTGGATAAATGCATTGTCGACGGGTTCATCCAACTGGTAAACTAAAGTAGTCGTTCCCCGGAACGGATTCGGATAGTTGAGGATACGGTCGTAAGAAGACAGGCCGATTTTCTCGTTCGATGTCGCAATATCGCCTCTTGTTTCAACCTTCAGGCTACGGGCTTGCGCATCAGAGAAGGCAGCGCCAGCCAGACGTGCACCTTCCGGCCACCTCATCAGGGTAGTCTTACCTGCGGGAATCGTTTCTCCCTTCAGGCTATAAGCAAGCATACGGAGTGTATCGCCGGCATGGGAGGCTTGTATAAAGCTGGCAGCCTTACCCAACAACGGCTCTGCTTTTACCATACCGGTCAGTGACAATTGCACGCCGGCGACCGGAATATCTGTTTCCATGCAAAGGAAGCCATCTTCTGCGGTCAGGCAAACGACCGGAACAAATTCGCTACGCAAATCGTTGCTCTTTGTCACCGGCTTACCCATAATCAAATTGGCTATACCTGTGATATCGGCAATTTCTATTTTATCATCGACATTCACGTCTGCTTCATACCAACCGAAATCAGAATAAGGAAGAACATTTTCATTTCCTAATATCCAGTTTGCCGTAACTGAAATATCACGGACATCCACTTTATCATCGAGATTGGCATCTCCGTCACGGGTATAAAATTCACCACAGACAGACATCTCCCAACCCGGGAAGGTCTCGTTGGTGATAATTGCTTCAAAGCGGTCTTTTGCACGGCCGGATATTGTAAACTTGCCCTAACCGGTTACCTGCATTGCCTTTTCTGCCTCTGTCTCGCAGTCATAAGCGGTCCATTTCACATTCGAAGCCTTACCATCTATTGACATTTCGGATGAAAGGTCGATAGGCTTACCGGCAGGTACCAAATAACGGGTTACTCCCGAAGCATAAGATCTGAATCCTTCTATCGGCAAACTGGTCGAATAATAACCTCCGGACCAGGGTTTCCCCTCCTTCAACTTTACAGTCGAGAACTTGAGTTTCGAATAAGTAGGGTCTAAAGTCTGCAATGAATCCAGTGTATTCATATCAAATGATTCAACGTTTCTTGGTACACCATATCCCCTTAATTTCTGAAGGCTACTAACATCAACATCCAACTCCATACCATTGCACCAGAGGTATTCCAGTTTTGACAATTGCGATAGCTCCAGCGACTCAAATTTACAGGAGCGTACACTCAGGCTTATAAGATTTGTATATCCGGCGACATCCAATGTTTCGAGCTTCGTACAGCCGTCACATTGCAAAAATTCCAAGTGTGTTTTATCTTCAGGCAATGTAAGCGTTGTCAGTTCAGGGCTATAGCCGCAAGAGAGAACTACCAGGTTGGCATTTTCAGCGACTGACAAACTTGTCAAGCCGGAACTTTCACAAGACAGAGCGGTTAATCCCTCAAATGCAGAGACATCTAATGTAGTAAGAGTATCCTGCAAACTATTAAGCTGTAAGTCGGACAAATGGTATGTATTCGTTTCCTGATCCAACATCCACCATGCATTGAAACGCCAATCATCCAAATAATACCCGTTTTTCCATGCCTCACTGTCCCACCAAGCTTTTAATGAGGGGCTCTTACAACCATCCACGATCGCTTTCAGGGCAGCAACTTCGTCTGTATCGTAAGTTGCGGGAGGCAGTTTTACCTGCACATCATAGGTCCGGATACGCCAACCACTGTGTTGGTTCGCTGTCGATTCCTGGCAATATTTCGAATTGGAGATAAGACAATAATAAAACTTATCCTGTTTCCCGTTCGCAACAAATTTACCGGGCTGATCTTTAACCGGAAGGAAAGCATCATTCGTCTCAGTGTGAGATTCTCCATCTACCCAAACATACTGAGATTGAATACCTCCAATAGTAGCTTCTGAAGACAAATCTACAGTATCTCCGTTTTGGATCGTATAATAATTATATTCATTTTCCTTTTTAGCTCCAGGTATAGATATAATACTTTCACCATATACGTCTCGTAATACAGTATTCGGGGTGAAGGTAGAATATTTTAACCCAGAACTACTTACTCCCAGATGGTTGATATTTGTGGCGGATATGTCCAGTTCTTTTACAGTACGTGGTATTGTATACTGTGTAATATTCGGACAGCTGGCAAAATCCAACAATGGATAATCCGTCCCAACACAAAACAAAGCGGTTAAAGAAGTCGGCGGATTTACTGCATATCGTTCTAATTTATCCGTATATTCTATGAACAAAGAATTCAACGCTTTGATTTTACTCAAATCAACATCTATCGGATTATTGCTGACACTCAATTCTTTCAGATCCGTAGCCCGACTCAAATCCAAAGTTGATAATTTTGCACCCGGAACCCGTATCACTTCCAATTTTGAACAGCCGGATATATTCAGGCTTTCTAATGTAAATGCCCAATTATTATCCCGATCCTGATTATAAGCACTGTTTATAATTCTTATATCCGGACACTTAGAGACATCCAACGATGTCAACAGATTATTATCGGAATGCAACTCTTCCAGCTTTGTATTCTTTGAAAGATCCAACGATCTTAAGCTCAAACTTATACAATCCAGATAAGTCAGTTCGGTAAATTTCGAGACATCAAAGGACTGGATCGTTTTCAAATCACGTACACGCAGTTTGGAGATACGTGCCGGATTATCATAGCTCCAATCAGTATCGATATGGCGGTTTTCATCATTTCCATCATAAAACTCCTGCCAGGGTTCGGTCCATCCTTCCGCCTCTATGTATTTTTGCAACTGTTCGCAATCAGGATTAGCTGCAGCCAGATCTTTCAACAATTGTATGTCAGCCGGACTGTAATTAATCGACCCACGCGTCAAGCGGATAGTCGATGTACGATAGATCCATTCAGGATTAGAGGCGACTTTTATTTCACAACCATACGTTACACCATCTTCCGGCTGTGCGGGCAATGTATAAACACCTGGACGTACAGGTGCCCAATCTACGATTTCCTGCCCACCATAATTTCCATATTTATACCAGGTAAAAGTTGCGGTTTCACCATCAATCGTTGCATAAGCAGATAAATCGACTTCTGTACCGACAGGCATTTCGCATAGATTGTCCAATCCCTCCACAGGTGTGCCAATTGTAATTATAGTATTTCCGAAAACTTGTAAATCCGGATTGCCGGATGGTAACTTTATAGCCGAAAGATTCTGGATTTTTGTATTATAAACAGATATCCATCTCAACTTTTTGAGCATACTCAAATCCAAAGATGTGATATTACAATTCTGAATTTCCAAACTTTCTAACGAATCGAAAGGAGCAACATTCACTGTATCCAGAGCTTCTTTAAAATTCCTTAGTCGCAACGTTCTCAACCGAGCCGGGGAGGCACTTTCATCCCAATCGGTTGAAACGGGGTTATCCCAACTACCATCATCCGTCAGCCAACCTTTATTGTTTACATAATCATTCAATGTCTGATTATTATTGTTGGCTGTAGCGATTGCTTTCAAGCCGTTGACATCTTCTTCGGAGACGTTGAAAGGAATCGATATGTTCAAACCAGACTGATAAGGCAAAGCTATTCCTTCTTTAGTTATTACACGTAAACTCAAATGGCCGGTAACTTCCGCCGTAGCCTTCAGATCAAACGAGAAAGTCATAAGACTTGACAAAGAAGAAAGGTCGATGTAGTATTCACTATTTTCTTCGCGTATAGGCGTACCATCCGTTGCCTTCAATTCGATAGCTCCCGGTTTGCCAATCACAAGAGATGTATTTTGGAGTCCGGACAAACTACTATTTCCTTTGACCGTTATAGATAGCGGTATCGATTGCTCCACTTCTCCGACTACCCGCTTGGATGGAAATGAGAACTCCACAGGACTCACAAATTCGATACAGCCATCAAAGACAGCCAAAGGCACCGATTCTTCATCTTTTTCTGCGTATAAATACGTTGTTAGTTCATACTTCCTACCAGCCGGTTGATCTCCAATATAGCCGATATTACAGGAAAAAGTTGGTAGCTCACTATCAAAGTCATTTGGTTTCACCCATAACTTACCATCTGCATCAAATCGTTTTCCATTTACAGCAATCTGAAACTGGTCCTTTTGAGCAGGATCGGTTAATTTAATCAGAACATAAACATCACTCCGTTCTTCCGGAAAAGTAATCGATGCATTGCTGTCAAAATTAAAACCACCAATGTTGGATCCTTCATAACGGTGTCCTACCCAATCAGCATAAAACTGATATCCATTGTTTTCTACCATTTGCCCCTTCACCGGTAGACACCATGCCGTAATAAACATGAGCATGAGAAGGGCTGTACGTTTAAAAGTAACATATTCATTCATAAGCCTTAAGTATTGAAATATGATTAGTAATAAGTAATTTATTCGTTAACACTTTTTAGTAAGGGGTATGGGAACACCGTTGTTCCCATACATATCAACACCACTGTTCCCATATACCTCAACGCCTCTGTTCCCATACCACTCAACACCAGTGTTCCCATAGTGAGGGACACCGGTATTCCCTACATGTCCGGAAGGAGTCTATAACTCTCCGGGACGTTCTTCTTCGCCGCCGGGATCTCCGACCGTCAGTAAGATAGGAAGACGATACGTACGGGGTTCCTTCACCATTGAATATCCGGCACCAGCTTGCGTCGTTACACTCAGGTAATAATTTCCGTCGGCCAACGCCGGGATGGAGACGATGATCTGAGACGTTGTATTCGTGACAACCAGAGCCACTTTGACCGGTTCACCTCCATTTTCGGGAGTAAAGTAAACACCGACAGAAGGGTCGGTGCCTTTCAACAACAACGTGCTGCCATTGATAATAGCGGGGGCAGAAGGAGTTAAAATGCTGTCTACTGCACCTGTAGTTGAATCGGTGATGTGTTCGATCATTGGTCCTACTGTTGCGATATCTGCATTTACATAGATGTTTTCCAATAGCTTCATCAAAGCGGCACTGGGAATAAACGTAACGCCGATTTTGTTATCAGGAGATTTATAATCGGTTTTCTTGCCCGGAAAGGAGCCACCGATGTTAAGAAAGAGATGTCCTAAGCCGTCCGAGATGCATTTGCCCTCTGCAAGAGCCTGCAGCTTCTTATCATCTGACATACCCAGGATGTTTTCAATGGTTTCCGGACGGTACTCGCTACGGTCGTCAGTGATCCCGGTGGAAACTTCTTTGTTACGAAATGTGCCGGTGATACGGATTTTTCCTGAATAGTCCCCAGGTTTTTCTGTTAGCACATTGTCGTACAAATCGACAGTCAAAATGGTCTTCTTAATTGCCATAATTTCATAAATTTAAGTTACCCGGTGGTAAGACGGGGACTACCAATACAATCATTTATTACCCTTAATTCTGATATAAGGGTAATAACCGCTCGACCTAAAATCCTACCATAAAATAAAAATCAAAACAGCCGGATAACCCTGTTTTTTTGACCGGATAGAACCACAATTTACAAAATTGGACATAGGTAAATCCGATGCCTCGGACTTTCATGTACCTTTAAACACAGTTATTTAAGCCTGTTTGATTTAAACAAGTGAATTTGTTACTTTAAACTTTGTTTTTTATAAATATTCTTTACCTTTGCAAGCAAATCATTCCAATATCCGATATAAAATAAGGTTCTTTCAATATAAACACCCTACCTTATATCAGAATTAAGGTTAAGCCCTCCTCTTCACAATATTATCTACAGTTCCCGTAATCAAAATATTTGCCTTACTTAGTTCCGACTGGTCCAATTGTGCCAGATAATGCCGTGTCGTCTTCTCAGAGGTGTGTCCTAACGCCTGGCTAATAATAGCGACCGGAGTATATTTCCGGTAGGCGATCGTCGCCCATGAATGGCGGATGACATACGAGGTCAATGAGGTCGGCAGATCCAGCCGTTTCCCGATTTCTTTCAAACAGTCGTTATAGTTGCGTAAAAGAGACTTGTAATGTTCATGTGGGAAAGGTCCTTCAGGCGGAAGGAGGGAAAACAGATACGGATTGTCTGCCGAGCTATATTTGTCCAGTAAATAATTCATTCCCGGAGTAAGATCAATCCGTATAGGTGCTCCGGTCTTCGCCCGATTATAAACAAGTGTGTCACCGTTGATATTTTCGCGTGTAAGATGAGCCAGATCGACAAATGGCATACCACAGGCGATAAATGAAAAGACACAAAGATCAGCAGCCTTTTGCATTTCAGGCTCATCTTTCAAATCCAAAGCTGAAATCCTCTCAAAGACATCTAACCCGACTGCGCGTTTTGTTGTTTTCTCAGGATGGATAACGATATGCGCAAAAGGATGCCGACAAGGGATATAGCCATGTTCACGGGTTATTACATTATACATTGCCCGAAACGCACACACATAACTATTGACCGAATTCACCTTCAGGCTGCCAAGCCTTTGAAGGTAAACGATAAAATCATCGACAAGAGCCGGAGTGATTTCCGATAAACAGAGGTTCCGTTTCTTGACAAATTTTCTTAACCAATTACTGGATGCCCGATACAAATCGGCTGTCGAATCTTTTCCTATGCTACGCTTACGCAAGATTAATATATCCATATGGTTAAACAAATCGATCTTGGAAGCCTGCTTTTTTGTTTTGTTTGTTGCCATATTCTAACTATTTATTAATAAAACGAATATACAACAAACAGAAAAGAGAAGTGTTTTAAATCTATATTGGATAGTAAACTAAAAGATGCTATCTTTGTAAAGCTCGTACACAAACGTACCCGCAACCGGCTTATGAACACAGCGATCAGAAAGATGCCGATCGGCATACAGAGTTTCGAAGAGATACGGAAGGATGATTATGTATATGTAGACAAAACAGAAATCGTCTACAATCTCGTCACGATGGGAAAGCCTTATTTCCTGAGTCGCCCGCGACGTTTCGGGAAGAGCTTGCTCATCTCCACACTCGAAGCCTACTTCCTCGGGAAGAAGGAACTTTTCAAAGGGTTGGCCATCGAGAAACTCGAACAGAACTGGCTGACTTATCCGGTGCTGCACCTCGATTTGAATGCCCGCAAATACAAAAAAGTGGCAGACCTGGAAGCTATGCTAAACCAGCATCTCGAAATATGGGAAGCGACCTACGGAAAAGAAAAAAACGACAGGAGCCCGGAAGAACGCTTCGCCAACATCATCCGCCAGGCCAAACAGCAGACAGACCGCCACGTTGTTGTCCTGATCGACGAATATGACAAGCCGCTACTACAGGCTCTCGGTAATGAGGAATTGCTCGACGCATACCGGTCGACACTGAAAGCGTTCTACGGAGTACTGAAAAGTGCGGACCCGTTCCTGAAGTTCGTGTTCCTTACCGGCGTGACCAAATTTGCACAGGTGAGCGTGTTCAGCGACCTCAACCAGTTGATGGATATCAGTATGCATCCTGACTATATAACAGCTTGCGGAATCACAGAAGAAGAATTGGTTGCTAACTTCCAGCCGGAGTTAGAACGCATCGCCCGGGAAAGCCATCTGACAGATAAAGAGATCGTCGAGCTGATGAAAAAGATATACGACGGTTATCACTTTAATGAACGATCGGTCGGAATGTTCAATCCGTTCAGCGTGCTGAACGCGCTGAATAGCCGGAGGCTCGACTACTTCTGGTTCCAGACAGGCACGCCCACCTTCCTCGTCGAACTGCTCAAAAAGAGCGAATACGACCTGCGCAAGCTAATCGACGGGCTGGAAACACAAGCGTATGCCTTCACTGAATACCGTGCGGATGCCAACAACCCCATACCGCTTATTTACCAAAGCGGCTACCTCACGATAAAGGACTACGACCGCGAATTTCAACTCTACAAACTCGAGTTTCCAAACGAAGAGGTCCGCTACGGTTTCCTCAGTTTCATCGCGCCTTTCTACACTTCCATTACGGACGACGACAAGGGGTTCTATATCGGCAAGTTCATACAGGAGCTACGGGCCGGCAAGGTGGATGCTTTTCTTACCAGACTGCGTGCCTTCTTCGCCGACTTCCCCTACGAGCTGAACGCCCGTACGGAACGGCATTATCAAGTCGTATTCTATCTCGTGTTCAAGCTGATGGGACAGTTCTGCGAAACCGAAGTACGCAGCGCACGCGGACGGGCCGACGCGGTCGTAAAAACAAAGGACTACATCTATGTATTCGAGTTCAAGCTCGACGGTTCCGCTTTTGATGCGCTGGAACAAATCGAGCATACAGGTTACCTGATCCCATACACCGCCGAAGGGCGCCAATTAGTGAAAGTAGGCGTCTCCTTCGATGCCGGGGAACGGAACATTGGGGAGTGGGAGATTGAGAACGGTAAATGATGATTTACCGGCATCCTGACATTTATTATCCAACCCTTTTACACCTTAACGCAAAGTACAGGATATACAAGAATGCCAGTAGCGGGACCACAAAGCCTATCGCCATATTATCGGCACCGATATAGCCCATCAGCATCGGGGCGAAAGCACCGCCGGCTACTCCCATGACGATGTAGGAAGAGGCTTTTTTAGTATGGACGCCCATGCCTTCCAGGCCCAATGCGAAGATTGTCGGAAACATGATGGACATAAAGAAGAATGAGAGATAAAGCGCATACAGCGAAACCGTACCGATAGAAACCACCACCAACGCCATACAGATAGCATCCGCCAGCGCAAACCACGTCAGGAGACAAGCCGGAGACATCCATTTCATCATAAAGCTACCGGACAGGCGGCCGATCATGAACAAGGCCATTCCACCGAAAGCCAGGATACGCGAAGCCTCGATATTTGTCATAGAAGCGTCAGCCTCCGTCACGTAATTAATGAAGAAACTGAAAATTCCCGTCTGTGCAGCGCAATAGCAGAACTGAGCTATAACAGAACGGACAAACTGCAGATGCCTCCACATGGGAACTACACCCGCACCGGGTCCGGATTCGTTTTCAGCCGGATTCGTCTCTTCTTCCTCAACCTGCACCTCCGGCAGTTTGGTAAAAAAGAAAAGTATAGCTACAAGCAAGACAATCGATCCGACCAATATATAAGGTTTCGTCAAAGCGAACGGATCATCTTCCGCACCTCCGAAAATCAGCATTCCACCTACAAGCGGACCCAATATCCAACCCAACCCGTTGAAAGATTGCGACAGGTTCAACCGCTGTGCGCCGGACTCTTTCGGTCCTAAAACAGTGGAATAAGGATTGGCTGCCGTCTCCAGAATACACAATCCGCAGGCAATTACGAACAATGCCACCAAAAACGGCGAAGCCGAATGCAAATAAGCTGCCGGGATAAAAGCAAACGCCCCGGCGGCAAATAAAGACAAGCCCAATATAATTCCTTTCTTATAGCCGAACCGCTTCATGAACATTCCGGCAGGGAGCGCCATCAGGAAGTAAGCGATATAAGTAGAGAACTGCACAAGCCCGCTCTCCGCTTTCGTCATCGTAAAGACACCCTGAAAATGTTTGTTCAATACGTCCAGCAAACCATGAGCAAAACCCCACAACAGGAACAGGCTGGTGATCAATATAAACGGGACAAGATAAGATTTCCCGTCAGGAGCGGAAAACAAAGTTTTCTGATTATTTTTTTTCATACTTGCTATTTGTTATGAGTCGACAAAGGTAAGCATTTATAAAAATATTATCCGGTTAAAGCAAACCATTCTTTTTTTATCTATATCTTTGCCTGTATAAAATTGTATTGTATTATAAATCTAATTGAAAGAAAGGAAACAGAATTATGATTTTAAGCAAGAAATTATCTGAAGCATTTAACGCACAGGTAAATGCAGAAATGTGGTCATCAAACTTGTACCTGTCCATGTCCGTACACTTCCAGAAATTGGGGTTAAACGGTTTCGCCCACTGGATGAAGAAACAGGCTGAAGAAGAAATGGAACATGCCCACAAAATGATCGACTTTGCTATCGACCGCGGCGGTGATATCACAATCGGCCAGATCAATGTCGTTCCTACTGCATGGGGCAGCGTTATCGAATTATTCGAACACGTCTACAAACACGAATGCTACGTTTCCGAACTAATCGACAAAATGGTCGACATCGCAGAAGAAGAAAAAGATCACGCTTCAAGAGACTTCCTTTTCTGGTTCGTCCGCGAACAGGTTGAAGAAGAATCTACAGCCAAAGAAATCGTAGAACAGTTGAAGAACTACGGCGAATGCCATGTCGGTATTCTTGACCACAGATTAGGCAAACGATAATAAAAATTGAAAGTGGAAAATTGAAAATTAAAAGAATGGTTCAATATTATTTTTCAATTTTCAATTTTCCATTTTTAATTATATCAAGTATTGCTTTCCCCCAAAGCTTCCCCAACGCCGAAGCCCCTTTTTTATTAGGATGTAAATAGAAAGTTCCCGCATTTCCTTTTTCAGGAAACAGCTCGCCTTTGTGATGAGCCTTGAAATACTCGAAACCGTCCGTATCTCCCATAAAGACCTGTCCGGGAAACCGTTTGGAATAATCGAGGACCAGTGCCTGTAACTCCGGATAATAACTTTGCAGGCGATTCAATCCTTCTTCCAGATATTTGGCTCCGTTATATGTATTCGGGCTGTACCATACCGGACGATGCAATACGATCTTGCAATCCGGGTAGAGTGCCAGCAATTTATCAATAATCGTTTTCATATTCTCATAATACTTGGCAGGAGAAGCCGGAGCCCCGTTAGGCCCCGTAATGGCACTATCGTTCGTACCAAGCATAATGGAAAAGATCAAAGTTGCCCATGTCTCATCCTTGAACTGGTCGGCTACCTCCACTACTTTCGGAAAAAGAAATTCGGTCCGGGGCAGGAAATCAAGCGTGGTACTTCCGCTTACCCCCTGGTTGGAATAGCGGACAGTTCCGATTGACGGTTGACTGCGCAGATATAAAGCAGCTTTCACAGGAGGCGCGTCATGCCGCGGGTTTTCCAATAAAGCCCCTTGCGTGATGCTGTTTCCGATAAATACTATATTCAGGTTTTTCTTCTCCTCACCCATCATATAACAACTGATTGTCATACACAACAACAATACTATAATCTTCCGGATATCCTTCATAATTCAATTTTTTCTACTACTCCGCGAATGTAGGAAAAAATTCATTTACTTCAGGATGTTTGGATAGCCAAATTTTTACTTCCTCTTCTTCATGCATCGGATTTCCTTCCACCAAATCCATCAATTCGCTCAATTGTTCGTTATCGAGGGAAAAGTTCCGGAAGAATGCGGCGGCATACGGATCTTTTTCAGAAAAACCTTTGGTAGCCATAATCTGGATATGCTCGGCATCGCCGTACTGCTTCTGCGAATCATCCAGGAATTTTAGGTCGTAGCGGGAGAACATCCAGTGAGGGGTCCAGCCGGTTACAACGATCCATTCCTTATTTTCGATGGACTTCTGGAGGAATGCGACCATTGTCGCACCGCTCGAAGGCTTCAAGGTCAGCTCGACCGGATATTCCTGAATGACACGTTCCGTTTCGTTCATCAGGCCGGCCCCCACGTCGATACCGATTATCTCGTTGCGAAATTCATCTTTATGTCCGTTCAATTCTTCTATGGAGCTGATCGTGACATACGAAGGGACTACCAGCCCCATCCTGGCATTTTTGTAGGCAACACCCAACGTTTCCAGATTATCGCCATATTTTTTTATATAATCGGCATGCGTGGCCGGAAGCCAGGAGTCCATAAAAACATCGACTTTGCCGGCCGCCATAGAGACAAAGATCGGCGCGATATCTGCATTCCGCAGCATCACATCATAACCTTTGCTCTCAAGCATGACTTTCGCCAAATAGCTCATTGCAATTCCTTCCGACCAGTTTACATAACCGATCGAAACAAGCTTCTTGTCTTTCGAGGAATTGCTGCAATCTGCAAACATCATCATGAAGGCAACAATAAGGGATAAATTTATAATGATAATCAATCTTCTCATAAATACTTTTCTTTTTATCTGTTTTACTTTCTGCGGACAAAGCCTTGCGTAATGCGGTCCAGGACGATCGCCAGAATCACAACGGCAATACCGCCTTCAAAACCGAGTCCGATTTTCATCTGCGTGATTCCTTTCAGCACGATCTCACCTAATCCGCCGGCCGAAATCATGGCTGCTATCACAACCATAGACAAGGCCATCATGATCGTCTGGTTTACCCCCGCCATAATGGTCGGTAAAGCCAACGGGAGCTGGACCTTAAAAAGAAGCTGTCCCGAAGTGGCTCCGAACGAACGGGTTGCCTCGACAATATCGTCCGGCACCTGACGGATACCCAAGTCGGTAAGGCGGACAACCGGAGGCATGGCAAAAATCACGGTGGCAAAAGCACCCGGGACAGGTCCCAGCCCGAAAAACAAAACTGCTGGAATCAGATAGACGAAAGCGGGCATCGTTTGCATCAGATCCAGAAGCGGGCGGATCACTTTAGCCGCCTTATCGTTACGCCCGGTCCAGATTCCCAGCGGGACACCGAACAGGAGGGCGATAATCGTCGACGACAAAACGAGCGCCACGGTCTGCATGGTCTGTAGCCAGAACCCCATTCCCCAAATCAAAAGTAATCCGAGCAAGGTCAGGACGGCGGTTCCTTTTCCGGCTTTCCACCAGGCTAAAGCGGCGATAGCCGCAATCATCAGGTAGAACGGGATCCACATCAGGATTCCCTGGAAACCGTCGATAAAGCCGCCCACGATTCGGTTGATCACATCAAAAAGGCCGGCAAAGTTTTCTGTAAGCCAGTTAATGGCTATTTCTATATATTTTCCGATATTCATAAGTCTATTGCGTTTTGAATGATTTCTTCTATTTCCTTCTGATCCTTTCCGGTCATCTCGATGATGATGGCCGAGGTCGATACGACGCCTTTCAAACGATTGTTCTCATCGACTACCGGCAGAGCCTGCTGGACTTTCGGCAAAAGGGGCAACATATCTTCCACTGTCGTATTCTCCAATACGGAAGGGACTTCTTTCATGACGATCGAACTAATGTCTCCCGTTCCCTCCTTACGCAGTCGCAACACATCTTTCAGCCGTATTTCGCCGAGGAACTGATCGTCCGTACCGATCACAGGCAAGGCATACAAATGTTTTTCCCTCATCTTGCGGATAATGGCCTCCGGGCCATCCCTACGAATACGGACGACAATCGGCTGAGTCAGCATGATGGAAGAAGCCGTAACGACACGGCCGCGATCCACGCTCTCGGTAAAACGGGTGACATAGTCGTTCGCCGGATCCGTCAGGATCTCTTCGGGCGTCCCGACCTGCACGACTTCGCCATCTTTCATAATGGCTATACGATCGCCCAGCTTGATCGCTTCATCCAGGTCATGTGTAATAAAGACAATAGTACGTTTCATCTTCTCCTGCAAGTCCAGCAATTCATCCTGCATCTGCTCGCGGATAAGCGGGTCGAGAGCCGAAAAAGCCTCGTCCATCAACAAGACCTCCGGGTTGTTCGCCAGAGCACGAGCCAGCCCGACACGCTGCTGCATACCTCCGGAGAGTTCGTCCACACGCTGGTTCTCATACCCTTTCAATCCGACAACGGCTATGCTTTCATGCGCTTTCTTCTCACGCTCTTCTTTTGGTATCCCCTGCAACTCGAGTCCGAAAGCGATATTACTCAATACCGTACGGTGAGGCAATAACCCGAAATGTTGAAATACCATCGCCATCTCCCTGCGGCGGATTTGCAACAGTTCTTTATCCGACAGGGATGTGATATTCCTGCCGCTCAGCCAAATCTCCCCCATAGAGGGTTCGTTCAGTCGGTTAATACAACGCACCAACGTCGATTTACCACTGCCGGAGAGTCCCATTATCACGAACATCTCTCCTTCCTTTATTTCCAGATTGGCATTACGGACGGCTACGGTACAACCTGTTTCCTTTAAAATGTTCTGTTTGCTTTTACCTTGCTTAATCATCTTTTTCGCTTTGGCCTTCTCTGGTCCGAAAAGGATAGATAAGTCTTTTATTTCTATTTTCGTCATACTAATAATTATATTTGGTTATGTTTAGAAGTAATTCCCGGGACCGGGTTTGTGGCGTCTATTTATTAAACAGGGAAAACTGAATTTAGTTTAAAACCGGTTTTTATCCATATTCAAGGACTATTTCGAGGCAAGGGTCCAAAGCCAGCATGACATTTTCCGGCATCCGGAACTACATGGTCTGGTAGATATCATGCATTACCGAAGACAAATGATTATTAACATAATTGGGAGTTGATCGAGTATTCTTCCAGGTCCTTACATCAAACCCCGGAATCATCGTATATCCTATCGGTTGATTATCTGCCAACAGACCTCCAACAAAATGCCCGATTTATGATACAAGGTTCCGCCAGCCGGATAGTAAATAAAAAAAGTCCGTTAAAAGTATTTGTTTCACAGATGCTTCATTCATGATCTCTTTAGACTTAAAAGGATTTCATGCAAAGTAAATTAAAGTTTGGCTACAAAGGATACATATTGTGATAAAATAGCATTAAGGTAAGAAACCGGAATCCTCCACAAAGGACGACAGGAACAAAGCGAAGTGCTACATTGTTATGAAAGTAGTAAAACAAAAACTTTGTAGTAATATGAAAGCATTAATTGGTAAAAAAGCACCGGAGTTTCATGCCCCAGCTGTAATCAATGGCAACCAGATCGTCGAAGACTTTTCTCTGGACCAATATTTAGGTAAAAAATATGTCGTACTGTTCTTCTATCCGATGGACTTCACATTTGTCTGTCCGACCGAGCTACATGCCTTCCAGGAAAAGCTGAACGAGTTTGAAAAACGTGATGTGGCCGTTGTAGGCTGTTCAGTCGATTCCGAATATTCACATTTTGCCTGGTTGAACCAGGACAGAAATAAAGGAGGTATTCACGGGGTCAAATATCCTATCGTTGCAGACTTTTCGAAGACGATAGCAGAAAACTACGGTGTATTGGCGGCCGATTATCTGACCAATGAAGAAGGCGAAGTGGTAGCGAAAGGTGCTCCCGTTGCTTATCGCGGCCTGTTCCTGATAGATAAGGAAGGAAAGATCCGCCATTATGTAATCAACGACCTTCCGTTGGGACGCAATGTGGACGAGGCTATCCGCATGGTAGACGCGCTGCAACATTTCGAAGAGTTCGGCGAAGTATGTCCGGCAAACTGGTCAAAAGGCAAAGATGCGATGAAAGCGACCAGCGAAGGAGTTTCCGGTTACCTGAGCAAACATTGATCCACCAATAAGAACACAGTAGACAGTTGGCCGTTCATTTGGTATATTCTGTTTTGGTCATCCTATAGTTTTTTGGGGAACTGCCGGCTGTCACTGTCTGTTCTTTCACGCTTTCATCCTCTTGCATTTACCGGAAATATGCTCGATGTCCAACCGCAGGATGTATATACTGTTACATATTTAAATGATATTGGCTGGCAAATCTACAAAAAGTCTTATATTTGCGAGTATAAATTACACATAATAACGCATACTAATATGAAAACAAAGATTTCACTTTTGCTTCTTGCCGTTCTCTGCAGCATCTCCGTATTTGCCCAGAATGACTTTGACAAGTATTTCGAAAAGAAAAGTCTCCGGGTGGATTTTGCCCTGAGCGGTAATCTAAAGTCCCAATCGGCTGCTATCCAAGGGCTACGTGAAGAGCCGGTATGGGGCGGTCCGATAAAGAACCTGATCGACCCGTTCAACTATGGCGGCTACTATATTAATGTATATGATAAGGCTACGGATAAATTGATTTATTCAAGAGGTTTCAATACGTTGTTCGAAGAATGGCGTTCGACGGAACAGGCCAAAACGGAAACACAGTCCTGGACCAACAGTGCCTCCATTCCTTTCCCGAAAGCACCTGTTTATGTAGAGATTACGGCACGCGACAAGGCGGATATGCAGTTTCATCCGTTGCTGAAACAGGAGGTCGACCCGAAAAGCATCTTCATCGACCGGGGAAAACTGAAAGATAACAAAGTCTACCAGATACTGAAAAACGGCGATTCGCCGGAAAAGGTGGATCTCGTTTTCATTGCCGAAGGATACACGGCGGATGAACAGGAGAAATTCGTGGCAGATGCAAAACGGTTTACAGAAGCCTTGTTCGCTACTCCCCCCTACACGACACGCCGCAACGACTTCAATGTATGGGCCGTCTGCTTAGTATCGGAAGAGTCGGGTACGGATGTTTCGGGCAAAGGTATCTTCAAAAATACGGCTCTTAACTCAGGTTATTATACCTTCGGGGTAGACCGTTACCTGACTACACCGGATATGAAATCGATCCGCGATGCCGTTTGGAACGTGCCTTGCGATGCCATATTCTTATTGATAAACACCGATATGTACGGCGGTGGCGGTATGTACAACTTCTATGCTTGCGGGACAGCCGACAATCCACGTACCCCTGTTGTCTTCACACATGAGTTCGGACACAGCTTTGCCGGCCTGGCAGACGAATATTTCTCATCGGAAGTCGCTTACCAGGATTTCTATAACCTGAAATACGAACCGTGGGAGCCGAACATCACGACTTTAGTCGATTTCGACAACAAATGGAAAAATCTGTTACCCGCCGGCACTCCTATTCCTACCCCGCTCGATGCCGGACATAAGGATAAAGCCGGTGTATTCGAAGGAGGCGGCTACCTGTCCAAGGGAATTTATCGTCCGATGGATCATTGTATGATGCGCGATTACGCCCCGTTCTGCCCGGCTTGCTCACGGGCCATTCTCCAGATGATCGATTTCCTGACAGATAAAACGAACTAAAACGATTGCTCCTACATTTAAATAACCGATCACAAAGATGGCCCTGCTATATCGGTCCGGTATACAAGTGCGGTATCACTTATTGTAAAAAACAGGTTATTTAACAATTAACGGAGCTTGACGATAAAAAAGTCCAAGTGCCTCTTCATTGAAGACAAAACGGACTTTTTTCATTTATTTGCCGGTTTTTCCCCGTGACGACCGTCTTCATTGCCATGAACATTGACTTCATCGCCATGAAGACGGTCGTCACTACCTATGATCACGGCAACTCACGGCAACGAAGACGGTCGTCACGGCGATGAAGACGGTCGTCGTGGGAAAGTTCTGCGCACCTCACGGCGGAAAGGCGGGAAAAATCTTTTGGAGAAATCGGGATACAGATCAACTTTGTCCGCAAATATTCGATTCTCCGGAAGTTGAGATTTATCACATTGTCCGGTTATTTGCAATCAGACCGACAATACAAAACCTATATTAGGATGAGCTGCCGTCTTCACACCGCCTGTTGTCACCTCAGGCTTATCTAAACCGAATAAAATGTAAGTTCAAAATGAATCGGATTTTCAGATGAAATAGAAAAACGAGCGAAAAGGGGTTATTGTCATATTCATATTACTTCAGGCTTCTTGCTTCCCCATATTTGCTAATATCTATCAATTTATAAGTATCGACCTTGATTTTCCCCCGGATGAGTTCGGGGATATTGAAGGAGAAAAGAGAACGTTCATAGTAATCCGTCTCTTTCTGAGGCAACAGGAAAGGTTTGCCGGGAACACCACTTGCATCCAGATAACAAATGTAAGGGCGCGTATACAGCCCGTCATCCCGGCGGGAGCTGAAAACGAACCACCGGCTGTTGCTGCTCCATGAATGGTAGCTTTCGACATCGTTGCTGTTCACTCCGGGGAGCGAATCTGTTTTGTGCGTCACCAGATCCAGCAACCGCAAATCCGCATCTTTATGCCAGATGGAAAAATTGCCATAATCGGAAACCGTGTACATCAGGTAACGACCATCGGGCGATACCCTCGGAAACTTCGCGCTACGCCCTTCCTCTTCCGCATTGTAAAGTGTATCTATCGCCTGCCCGAAACTACGTTTCTCCGGATCAAAAATTATGCTTTGAAGATTGTAGCGTATTTCTCGATACGATTCAGGCATCAGCTTTGCCGGTGCGGAACAGAAAAACAACCGTGTACCGTCCGGCGAGAATGCCGGAAAGGTTTCCATATTATCATCCGAAGACAAGTGTGGAACTGTTATGATTTCATGTCTTTCCACATCATAGACCACTACATCCGATTTATTGTCGAACACTTCTACCCGGTTTGCATCCGAAAGATGAAAATCCTGCTTCGTATCGTTTGTCGAGAATGCGACATATCGTCCTGACGGATGCCAGGCAGGATAGACTAAAGCGGAGATTGTCCGTTCAGTCTTCGTGTCTAACTTTTCAATATGACCGTCTGTCAGCATATAAGTACCGGCGTGTACCGCACGTTGGTGGAAAAGCATCCTGTCCGGATTCTGCATACAGAAGGAATGACAATTCATGCAATTATTATTTGTCTGCTTATTATCAAGGAAAGTCTTTTCCGTAAAATCCTCCAGAAAACGCTGATAAATCCCCATCCTGTTCCACATACGGTAACCCGGTGCGATACGGCGATAAACTAAATAGGGATCGATTTTCTCCCTGGCTACCCGGATGGAAAAAGGAGGATATCGGAACCATTTATCTCTTTTACGGATATAGATTCCGACCGAAATACTCCCACCTGCCGATACGTCGAGCAACCGATGCCACTTCTTCTCCGGAAATTGAAAAGAACCGTTATCCGAATCCACGCGTATCTGCCCGTCCTTACCGGATAGAACAACAATTGCTTTGCAAGGCTCTTCAAGCTTAAAGTTCAGGGGAGCGATATTGCAGGGGATCGTAACCTCCTTATAATCCGGGAAAATCCCAGCCTCTCCTTTCAGCTCTTCAACATCAGGTAACATATCGTTGCAGGCTGAAAAAGCAATCATACACAACCAGATCAAGAAATATAAATATGTCATAGACTATCCATTCGATTTTTTACAATAATAATAAAACCAGAAAGTATCTCCATATTGCTGGTAAAGCCAGGAAAGACCGTCACTACTATTTTGAGCCGTCAGCATATCTTTTTGGAATTGTTGGTAACGTTGCACTATTTCAGGCTTGATAGTAACTTTTTTAAGAACAGAGAGATCTCCAATAGCTGAAACCAAAGCCGCTTCCTGAAAATGAACGGGAAGGGCTTGTCCTTCTGAGAGCGTTCCGGCATGCAACAGGAATGTCTTGAACTTCTCCATCTCCTTTGCCAACAGATAGGAACAACCCAAATATTCCCATGCTACCCGATTTACTCCCGGCTCCGAAAGATGTCCTGTCCAGAGGCTATCGATGTCTACTAAGCAAAGCAAATTATCCGGTTGCGAGACCGGCATTGTCTTCATGCCAAGTTCTTCATCCTGTCTTATCCTTTCAGGATAATGGACATAAACGGCGTATTTTTCCGCCCAACGGCGATAGCGGGGCAACCGGTCGAGTATATTTAGATACTTATTTGCCAAAGCAAAATCTCTCCGTACCAAACTGATCTTCACCAACCGTTGAAGCATCCGGGGACTTCCTCCCCGTTTGGCAAGCGTCAAGCCTTCCATAGCATATCCTTCCGAAAGACTGATGTCACCGATCATATAATAGATGTCACTCAACAGACAACTCATATAATAAGTCCTGTCCCAGGAAGCCAAAAGGCTTTGCGGACCTTTTTGGTCATAATGGAACAACCGGTCACCCAAAATGCCTTTTTGAGCTAATGCCATATTTAAATAGTTAAGGCTTACGCAACTCATCGTCCCATTCTCCGATTGCTCGCGGATAATTGTGTCCCAATCGTTTCTTTGCTCCAAAACGGATAATTCATTCATCCGATTGTTCCATACTTCATAGGGTCCAGGCAAACAAAACGTAGAAAAACAAAACAAGAGAACTGACCAGCAACCTGTAACGGCGACTCTTACTAAGCGCTTTCTCCAGTGTAAAACTCTCATTGAGAAGGCTATTATAAAAAGAATAAAGAGTAAGGCTACAAAACGAATCCAGATATAATATGTATAAGAATCTGGTTGCAATTGAGATTCCTGATACCTTTCCGAGTAAATTCCATCTGTTAACGGAATACCGACAGCCAAGCGAATATCGATATAAGTCAAAAGCAAGCCGATCAAGCATACAACAAGCAAACCAAACCATTTTTTCCTCCGGCACAAGATATTCGTGAAAACAACGACTAAACCGTAAAGCATCACCAGCTGGCCAGCCAAGCCATAGATAAAAAATACACTTGCCACACCATAAAACAACTGCACCTTCGGTTTCCGGATACGGACAAAAACATAAGAAAATAGAAGGAGAATGAAAAGCCCGATCGTTCCGTCCAGCACATAAAAAGAGCTGGAATGGGCTTTCACCAATACTAAAACAGGGAATAAGGCAAGCAATAAATTATATCCACGCGGTGCAATCTCCTGCAAAAGCAAATAACTCAAGAAACCGATGACACACAAGAAGGCGCTGTTAACCCACAACACAAACAGGGAAGAAGTATAATATTGAACCAAAGCCTGTCCGACAACCGCACAAAAACCGCCGGGAAGAGACAGCATATCCCGGATAACTCCCCATTCGGGAATAAACAACTGCACTTCTTCCTGCCGTTGGAACGTGGAAGTACCGAACGACCAAAAGAAAAGCCAAAGTCCAGCAAATACGGACAGCCAAAATACAAGCATCCTACCTTTCATAACCCTATTGCTTTCGATAAAAAGAAGAGAGGAATTCACCTTTTGGCGACTATCCCTCTCTTCCCCGGTCTAAAGAGTGAATTTATACTTTATAGTTTTTCACTTTCTACTTATCACCGTAACCCGGGTTCTGTTCCAGCAGGTTATTAGCACCGATCAGACTGTAATGGATCGGGAAACGATTCAGGTTGGGATTATTTGTTGCTTTATGGTCCCACCAGTCTTCCGTCACGTAAGCATCCCAACGGATCAAGTCCGTACGGCGGCGTCCCTCGGCCAAGAATTCCAATTGCCATTCGTCCAACATACGGTATTTGTCCAGATTAGCGGCCGTTACCGGATCGGGATCGTTGCCACCTTCGAAATAACGCTTGCGAACCGTATTGATCAGACCGGCAGCCCCCTGTTTGTCACCAGCACGCATCTTGCATTCGGCCAGCATATAATAGATCTCGGCCAGACGGATCACCGGCACATCCGGATCGCCTTTTCGCTTGAACTCTTCCTGAGTCGGGCGCGGACTGCGTTTCGTCACACGTACACATGAGTTTTCCTCTGCCGTGGCAATCGTTGAAGGCAAAGAAGCCAGATCCGGGTACTGCGGATCTTTTCCTACTTTGGCAAAATAAGCGACCTGGTCTACAACCGTGATGACTTCTCCGGCATATTCACGTGTACCCGTACAAGTCCATTCAGGATTCAGCGGATTCACCAGTTTGCCTACGATAAACATACCGCGGTATTTGCCGTTGCCTTCATATACATAGGGTTGCTTACGGATGTCCTTATCATGGAACTTCGCATACGCCCCACCCAACTTATACGGATAAGGTTTGCCGGTCGGATCCAGACTCGGAATCAAACCGATGCCATTATCCGAACCGGAGCCTTCCAGACCACCTAAATAATTCTTATAATTATAGGGGACCTGCCATCCCCAATACATACCATCTGTTTCGGTCTTTGCATTCTGACTCGGCACAGACCAGATAATTTCAGGGCAACGCTCGTTGTCGAACCCGAAAATGTTCGTCCAGTCTGATTCCAAAGCATACTGGCCGTATTTGCCGTCGATAATATCCTGGCAAATCTGGGCTGCCTCCGTAAACATCTCCTTACCGATATAAGATTTGGCATTGAAGTACAAGCGAGCCTGCAAAGCTGCTCCGGCAGCACGGTTGATCGAACCGGTTTCCATTCCTCCCAATGTTTCCTTGACCGGAAGGTTGGGAACGGCAATCTTAAGTAAGGAGTCGATGAAGTTGAAAGTCTCGACATCTGTCGAACGTCCTTTCACTTCGCTTTGGGTCGTCGTGTACAGAGGTACTCCTCCGAAAAAATCCAAACCGTCTATATAGAACGAAGCAGCCAACACACGCTGCTGGTTCAACATGGATTCACGTGTGCCCTCGGGGAAGCCTAATGCATCGAAATCTACTTTTTCCAAATCTTCCAACGCATCCCAAGATAAAGCGACTCCCATTGCAAAATTTGTCCAGCCTGTTTCTATACGTGTCATATCTTCCGTATATTCATGATGGTGGAACTTCTGATAGTTCGCCCCGTCATACCAGTCGCTTCCACGTGTCGGCAGGCAATACTCATCAGTTCCCAGCTCTTGCAACGCCCAACGAGGATCATTATGGGCGATATACCAACGCCAATGTGTAAACGGACGGTTGAAACGTTGCCATACGGCATCCTGAGAACTGTAGAACGTTTCCGGAACTACCTGCGAATAAAAATCAGGTTCGACACTACAAGAAGTAGCGCACATCAGGCAGATCACTCCGGATAAAAACAATTGGAATATATTTTTCTTTTTCATCTTAGAATCTGTATTAGAAGTTAAACTGCATACCTAATGTCCAAGTACGGGTAACTGGATAGAACCGGTCTACATCCCAGAATTTTTCCGTACCTTGATCCCAACCGGTGATATTGACTTCCGGGTTCATACCGCTATAGCCGGTGATCGTACAAACGTTACCTACCGTACCGTAAATACGGATACGGTCGATCAGATTATTCGTGTACTTCTTCATCGGAAGCGTATAACCCAATGTGATGGCATCGATCTTTAAGAACGTACCGTCTTCCAGATAGTAGTCGCAAATCTGCTTTTCACCCTTGATGTGGTTGAACTTTCCGTAAGCGTCTTTCAAGACATTCAAGTTGCCTTGGCCTTGGATACCGTAATACATATTGATCGTATTATACACGTCGAAATCAATCCAACTACGCAAATTGATACCTAAGTCGAAATTCTTGTACGTCAATGTATGGCTCCAGCCGATAATCAATTTAGGGGTATAATTACCGATGAACTGTTTGTCGTTCTCCGTCTTTTGAGCGGCCGGAATCACTTCGCCATCTTTATTATACAACAAGAAACTACCTTCATCATCGAATCCGGCGAACTTCCAGATATAGAAAGAACCAATAGTCGAACCAGCTTCCATACGAGCGGCATCACCCGGAGAACCCGGAGCTACGAAGCCGTTACCATTATGATAGGAGTTGTCGCCTTCCAAAGTCAGGATCTTTCCTTTGTTATGACTCAGGTTTATATTGGATGACCAAGTGAAATCTTTTGTCCGGATAATATCGCCACCGACTTCAAATTCCCAACCTTTACTTTCCATCGAACCGATATTCTGCATCTGGCTGCCTTGCGTATAAGGCGGTTGCGGAACTTTCACACTAAACAGCAGGTTGTCCACCTTACGGCGATAGTAGTCGAACTTACCATACAAACGACCATTAAAGAAAGAATAATCAGCACCCAAGTTCCATTCCTTCTTTTCTTCCCATCCTAAGTTCGGATTGACATTTTGTGATTTGCCATACGAATAAGCCCATGTACCGTTCGGCATCATCCAGTTCGTATCTGATCCTAACATATTGGCCATATAAGTCGCATCAAAATCATTATTACCCGTCACACCATAACCGAAACGGACTTTCAAGTCGTCCAGCCATTCGAAATCTTTCATGAACTCTTCGTTCGAAATACGCCAACCGGCTGTTGCAGACCAGAAATTCGCCCAACGGTTATCGGCAGCAAACTTGGATGAACCTTCATGGCGGATAGAGGCAGAAAGCATATATTTATCCTGATATGAATAATTGGCACGGGCAAATACAGAAAACAAGCGTTCCGAAACCGATTTACCAGAACTCATACCGGCCTTTCCATCAGACAGGTAACTACCTTGTCCCATATCCCAGTACTTGATACCATCGACAGAGAAGTTGTAGTTATCCATACCGAAACTTTCCCCATTTTTCTCAAAATAAGAATAACCGGCTGTCGCATTCAAACTATGCCCTCCTTTTAGTTCCTTGACATAAGAGAAATATCCTTCAGATGTCAAGTTCTCAGTCTTACTGAATCCTAAATGAGCATGTCCCTTACGCGAGTTGTCCATTTCACTGCGATGCGTACGAGGCCAATATTGGTGTATTTCCCATTGACGGTTTTCATAACCGATAACCTGCTGATAGTTCAACCCCGGAATAGGCTTGATATTCAACTTTAAATTCACTTCCGGTTTGAACCATTTGTCCAATCCGTAGTAATCTTCCAGCATAACATCCGCCAGTACGTTATAGTCCAATGATTCGTTAAGCCATATATTATAGCCAGTCTCGCTCTCCGGATCGTACGGCGAACGAGTCGGATTGTTACGCATAGCCTGCTGGAAATTCGGGAAGTGATTGTTACGGGCAGCTTGGCGATAGTCTACGGATGGACGGACTTCCAACCAGTCATCGAATAGCTTGAAAGAGGCATTCACGCGACCACCATAATCTTGGCGTTCATCTTGTTTGGCTATACCCTCGTTCTTTTCATAAAAGAAAGAGGTATAGACTTGCGCTTTTTCCGTACCCATTTCCAATGACAAATGATGTTTTTGCGAGAAGTTATCCTTATTGATCATCTCATCCCACCAGTTTGTATCGGAACCGTAATCCGTACCGATATTATGTTCGGCATATTCGCGTCCGGACAACATATCCGGAGCATTGTAGTTTTGTTTCTTCGTGAACTCGTTGCTATACGTGAGTTTCACTTTACCATTCGTGTCCGAACCGCTCTTCGTTGTAATCAAAATCACACCGGCAGCAGCACGAGTACCGTAAATAGCACCGGCAGAACCGTCTTTCAAAACATCGATAGACTTGATATCATCCTGCGTCAGCGAACGGATATCACCACCGGGAAAACCGTCGATCACGATAAGAGGGGCTTTCCCTGAGTTAATAGAAGTCATACCACGCAGCTGAAAAGTCGTACCTGCATTGGCACTACCCAAGTTATACATCACCAAACCGCCGATCTTGCCCTGCAAAGCCGAAGAAATATCCGCTCCACTCACACCGACCATCAGATCGTCTGCTTTCAACGAGGTGATTGCACTGGTTACCTGCTTCTTATCCAAAGAACCGTAACCGATCACCACGACTTCTTCCAATGCTTTGGCATCTTCAACTAACTTAACGTTGATTGTTGCAAGATTCCCGATTTTCACTTCCTGGGTAATATAACCGATATAGGAAACGACGAGCGTCGCATTGTTTGGAACATTCTGTAGGATAACTTTACCATCCATATCGGAAATATTCCCGTTTGTTGTTCCTTTCACAACAACATTAGCCCCAATAACCGGTCCCATTTCATCTTGTACCGTAATAGTAACTGTTTTCCCTACTTGATCAGGTACTGCACTCTCAATTCGATTCGAAGTTAACAATTCTGCTTTTTCACCGGCGGCGAATACTCCTGTCGTCAAACAAAAGAGCAATCCGCAAGTGATCTTTGTCATTCGAGATATTGAACCATTCCAACCTATAGGAAGGTCACAATTCTGTTTCTGTTGCATTTTCTTGTATTATTATAAAAAGGTTAATAATAAATCGATCTAAGCCTGAAGCTTATCACACTCTAAATAAGACCTAAAGTCTTTCTGTCAGTTTTCTCTATTCCTATCTCATAGGCCTATATATTTAAGTTGTCCATATAAACTATTTTTATTTAATACAGGCAGTTAAAATGACTATAGTCTTAATAGAACTATGGTACTTGTTTTCGACTTTTATGATATGGTTTGAATATTAACAAAAGCGGCTACTGGTTTTACTTTCATCTCTTCAAAAGAAGTTTTTCAAACAAATAAGTATATCTGTAGTAGCACATTAAAGTACTCTAAGAGCTTTTCAACGTATCTTCCTTTGAAACTTTTTTGGAAACCGATTCTTTTATTTGAACATTTTTATTTAATTTTACGCCCAACTAAAAGGTATATGTTAAAACATACCCAAAGTAAAAGTTTGTAATGTGTTTTTAATAAATTTTTAATCACAATACACGGTACATTTGTAAAAATACCATAGTTCTATTAAGACTGTAGTACTTTTCTTTCCAACAAGGAATTTCTCCAATTGAATTTATATAAAGGTATGAAAAGGCTTCCCTGTACATACATAGGTATGTACGGGCAGGAATATAAGGACCTTTTACATAAAAAGTGCCGACCTTCATGCAAGAAAGTCGGCACTTTTATAAGATATAGTCCCCTATTCTGAGAAAAACCATCGTCGGAGACATTCTATTTTGTCTGGAAGCATCTACCGGACGGACTGTTCCGGATAATCATTTTGCCTGCTACCCTCGACTATTTCTATCACGACCGGCAGACATAAGCCTATTGGCATTCCTTCAGCAAACAAAAAGATTCATATAGCTCCATTCCGGTAGCAAAACGGAAATCCTTATCTCCGCGAGAAGACGATAAACGCAAACTCCCGATCCTTATCACAGCTACAGTCAATAGAAACCGAAGCCAATTTGACGTTTTGTCATTTTGACAAAGATCATTCCATCGGAACTTCCATCAAAAGCACGGTCGCGTGTTTCAGGACCTCTATGGCAATGCTGTCGGTGTCCCAGAAACCGGCGCCGTCACGTTTGGAAAGAACCGTGTTGGCAACCTCAACCTCGCCTTCGATCACAAACAGATAAACTCCGTTCTTCGGGCTATGCAATTTGTATTCCTTCACCAGTCCCGCATCCAACGTACCCATCGAAAACCACGCATCCTGGTTGATGGAAGCCGGGGCGGAACCGTCCGGTGCAATCATCAGTCCTAATTCATTTTTCTTCAGAACGGGACGGATATCATAGCTCTTATAATGGGGTTCTGTATTCTCCTCACGCGGGAACACCCAGATCTGAAGGAAATCCAACTGCTCTTCACCGCTGTCGTTGAACTCGCTATGGGAAATCCCCGTACCTGCACTCATCACCTGGATATCGCCCGGAGTAATCACTTCGCTGTTTCGGATACTGTCGCCGTGACGCAGATATCCTTTCAACGGGATAGAGATTACTTCCATATTCTTGTGTGGATGTGTATCGAAGCCCTCTCCCGGAGCGACAGAGTCGTCATTCAGGACACGAAGCATGCCAAAATGTACTCGCTTCGGGTTGTAGTAATTAGCAAAACTAAAAGTATGATGGGTCTTCAGCCATCCATGATTTGCATACCCGCGAGTATTGGCTTTATCCACTACTGTTTTCATAAATAATTCTCCTTTATTAATTACGTCTATAGAACATTATGAAAGGAAGAAAAGTTTTTAGTACTTTTGTACCCTAATAAAATCATCCAGTAAATATAAACACTATGGCAGTTTACTTAAACGATGTATCAAGAACATTCGGTGAATACTTGCTTATTCCCGGTTTAACCACCAAACAATGTGTGCCAACCAACGTTTCGCTGAAAACTCCGCTTGTGAAACACAAAGTGGGCGAAAAGCCAGCGATCGAGTTAAACATTCCTTTCGTTTCAGCGATCATGCAATCTGTGTCCGGTCCCAAGTTGGCCATCGAACTGGCCCGCAACGGTGGACTGTCTTTCATCTTCGGTTCACAACCTATCGACAGCCAGGCTGAAATGGTTCGGAGAGTAAAAAAGTTCAAAGCCGGATTCGTAATCAGCGACTCCAATCTGACTCCCGAAAATACGCTGGCAGATGTAATCGCTCTGGTACAGCGCACCGAACACTCTACGATCGGTGTGACGGACGACGGTACTCCTAACGGTAAATTGCTGGGAATGGTGACCAGCCGCGACTATCGTGCGGAAAAGGATTCTCCCGACAAGAAGGTGAAAGAATTCATGACTCCGTTCTCCAAACTGATCGTCGGCGAACTGGGCATGACGTTGAGTGAAGCCAACCAGATCATCTGGGATCACAAACTGAATACGTTGCCGATCATCGACAAGGAGCAGAACTTGCAATATTTCGTCTTCCGCAAAGACTACGACAGCCACCGCGACAATCCGAAAGAGTTGTCCGGCAGCGATAAGAAACTGCTTGTAGGAGCCGGAATCAACACACGCGACTATATGGAACGTGTTCCTGCGCTGGTTGAAGCGGGTGTCGATGTCTTGTGCATCGACTCGTCCGACGGCTATTCCGAATGGCAGCAGGAAACACTGCAATGGATCAAGAAAAACTATGGCGACAAGGTGCTGGTCGGTGCCGGCAATGTTGTCGACAAGGAAGGTTTCGACTACTTGGTCGAAGCCGGAGCCGATTTCATCAAGGTGGGTATCGGTGGCGGTTCCATCTGTATCACCCGCGAACAGAAAGGTATCGGCCGCGGACAGGCAACAGCGTTGATCGACGTGGCACAGGCACGCGACGAATATATGAAAAAGACAGGTATTTATGTGCCTATTTGCAGCGACGGCGGCTTGGTACATGACTATCACATGGTTCTTGCTTTGGCGATGGGTGCGGACTTCCTGATGATGGGACGTTATTTCGCCCGTTTCGACGAATCTCCTACAAAGAAGATGAAGATCGGTAACAACTTCGTGAAAGAATACTGGGGTGAAGGCTCGAACCGCGCCAAGAACTGGCAGCGTTACGATATGGGCGGCAGCGAAGCGCTTAAGTTCGAAGAGGGCGTCGACAGCTATGTTCCCTATGCCGGTAAGATGAAAGACAACCTCAACCTCACATTAGGCAAAATAATCGCCACAATGTGCAGTTGCGGAGCTATCACCATCCCCGATCTGCAAAAGAACGCCAAAATCACACTGGTCTCTTCAACCAGTATCGTGGAAGGCGGTGCGCATGATGTGATTTTGAAGGAGCAGAACTAACAGAAAATCACACTTAACACAAAACCCTATGCATTACGGAAGCGAATGCATAGGGTTTTCTATCCTAACCCATAGGGTTACCACCCGTAAAGCATAACTTTATTTTTCCATCCTATTTGCCGGCAGGAAGTCTATCTACCACCATTGGACGCACAAGGTTGCCACCTATCGAAACAAGGCCGTCTTTCACCGACATATCCACAACAAACGAATTGCGGGGATGTATCTCCGACTCGCTCTTATGCGCATGGAAGACATAACGCATCTTGCCATCCCGATCCACAAAAGGAGCACCGTGGCCGACACCGACCAAGCCATCATACCTATGCAATACCGGATTGCCTTCGTACTTTTTCCACGGGCCGAAAGGTGAATCGGAGGTGGCAAAACCGACAGCATAATCCTGGCTTGTATAGCCGTTTGCCGAATAAACCAAGTAGTAAACACCATCCTGTTTCAAGACAGAGGGGCCTTCCACGACTTTGGGGAGAACCAATTCCCACGGTTCTTCGGCTTTGAAGCATTGCGTCAGGGTCTCTTCCTTTATCTCTTTCAAGTTTTCTTTCAGCTCTGCACACCAAATGACATTGCCGTCATTGAAGCGAACGAAATAGAGATAGGCCTTCCCGTCTTCATCAAAAAAGACAGAGGTATCAATGCTCTTTTCCTCGCGGATCGGCTTATGTTCGTCCTGCTTGAACGGTCCTAAAGGAGAGTCTGCCGTGGCTACACAGATATGCTCTTCCGTCGAATAGAACATATAGAACTTCTTCTCTTTTTCGACATAATAGACTTCCGGCGCCCAGAACATCGACTCGCCATACGAATTCGTATGGCTAAGCGACAAAGCCGAAGCCCGCTCCCAATGTTCGAGGTCTTTGGAATAATAGACATCAAATCCGGTCCCGACATTCGTCCCGTAAATATAATACAGGCTGTCGTGCACCAAGACATAAGGATCTGCCAGCGGAACCGTTTGCGACAAAACGGTTATCGGCTTTTCCTCCTCCGTTCCTCCCTCTTCCTTTTTGTCAGACCCGGAATCCGAACAACTCATGCAAAAGCAAAGGGAGAGTGAAAACAACAATACAAACCATTTCTTATTCATGACTATACATTTAATTATTATTTAATGACCGGACGGAACGCACCGTAAGAAGGTTCCAACTTATCCACATAAGGCCATCCTTCTGCATCCCACAAGATACGGTCCAGCAACACCTGCCGTTGTGCGTCCAGGCGTTCCAGTTCAAAGGCGTGATAAAGCATCCATGTGTTCTTTTCATCATCTTCGAGAAGAGTGGAGTTGTGGCCGGTACCGACAAAACGGTCGTTCTTATGAAGGATAACTTCATGCTTGTTGTCCAACATCTGCCCACCCTGTTTATCGACATACGGGCCGAAGAGCTCTTTCGAACGTCCCACAACGGTCGTATAGGTGCTCTTCTGTCCTTCGCAACAGGAACCGATGGAGCCGATCAGGTAGTAGTAACCGTTGCGTTTCCAAAGATTGATCCCTTCGTAAGCGTTGCCGGCGATCTGACGCTTGGTGTCGAGCTTAGGCGTGATCGTCACATCATCAGTCACATCCAGTTCCATGATGTAGATGCCGAAAAAGCTGCCCCAAAGCATATAATACTTGCCGTCCTCCTCGTAGAAATACTGGTCGATGGAGTTCTCCACATTCACTTCGCGACTGTCGAACACTTTACCTTTCGGCGTGAACGGTCCTTCGGGAGAATCAGAAACGGCATAACCGATGGTGCTGACCCAGTGATTGCCCCATTGTGCCAACGAATAGAAGAGCACATATTTGCCTTTCACATAGCGGATTTCCGGCGCCCAAAGATGGGCACGTTCCTTGACATCCTTGTTATCCGGCAAGAAGTCCGGGCGTGTTTCTTCGGTGAAAGCCGTCCCGATCTCTTCCCATTCCACCATATCTTTCGATTTGAAAATCGGAAGGTTACGGATATCTTCGGTCGCATACAAATAATAATAACCGTCTTTTGCCCGCATGGCTGTCGGGTCGGGTGCGGCAATCCGTATCACCGGGTTATGATAAGCGAGTTGCGAATCATCGACTTCCGGAACATCCTGTTTACCCGAATTTCCGTCATTACCACTCCCACCGCACGCCGTACAGCAGACAGCACAAGAGAGCATCAAAAAATCTTTTACATTCATTGTTTTCTATCTATTTTAATCAAAAAAGCTGTTACAAAAGTACGAATCAAAAACATAAACTTTTGTAACAGCTTCTTTTTTTAGCGAATCATTACTTCCAACCCGGATTCTGTTCCATATTCGGGTTCATCTGCGTTTCGTTATACGGGATCGGATACAACCAGTAATGGTCTCCGCCCCAAGCATAATGATAAGTGGCCTGTCCCCAAACCTGGCGCAGCCCGTTCACCACCTGCTTGCCATTGTCGTCGTATGTGGCAAACTTCTTGTCCTTCCAAGTCTTCCAACGAAGTTCATCGAAGTAAATCAGGTCTTCACCAAGCAATTCCCAATACCGTTCGTTCCGGATGCGTTCGCGCATATCTGCCTGTCCCGCCACGGTCGTCGGAGCATTGGAGTTGAGCAGTTGGGCACCGGCACGGGCACGCACCTGATTGACAACAGCGACCGCTTCGTCCGTCTTGCCCTGTTCGTTCAATGCCTCGGCGAGGTTCAGCAGGACATCGGCATACCGGATTTTCGGCATATCGATACCGGTTCCTTTTTGGTTCCCTTCGCCAACACCTTCCGTCACGAATTTGCGGTTCAGATAATAGAACATCGCCTGCGTATCAGTTTGCAAATCTTGCCCCACACGGGTAATCGATCCATCCGCATTGGTCGTCTCAGCCCACTTGTTACGGTAAGGATAGCGATTTGTAAAGTAGTTATCAGAACCTCCATCACCTCCTAAATAAGTAGCATACGGCGTAATGACACTCATTTCCAAACGAGGATCACGCTGATCGTAAGCCTTGCGTATGCGAGCTTCGTTGCCGTTCGGCAGATAATAATCCATATTGGCACCCTGTTCTTTCGCGTTGGCAATTTCTGATTCAGTCAGGTTATCGCGCAGGAAGAAGACACGGCGTTCGTTGACCGTCAGCTTATAATACTCGGGAATGACCTTCGACCAGTCGAACTTGCTACCGTCCGCACATTCGTAGGTATCGACGAAATCCGGATTGACCAAATAGTTATTCCACATGGAGCCATAGGTACAACGGTTACCAAACCCCCGATTCTTAGAGTTCCAATAACCATCCTCTTCGATACACTGGACGGAGAAAATCATCTCATCACATTGCTCGTTGGCTTCCTTGAACAACTTTTTATAAGCATCCGCGCCGGAAGTGAACAGGCGATAACCACAATCACCGACCTTTTTGAAATCGGCTTCGGCAGATGCCCAGTTTTCCAACCACAGGTAGATCTTGCCTCTAAGTGCATAAGCTGCCCCTTTCGTAATGTGGCCGTAATCATTGTCGCCGCTGTTGTATTTGTCCGGCAAGTTAGGCTCGTTGATGCAATCGGTCAAATCCTTAACCAGTTCATTCCAGAGATCCGTCATGGGAAGACGGCTACCCTTCGCTTCATCAATGTCCTTAATCGGCTCCGTGTAATAGGGTACACCGCCGAACAGCAAGTTCAATTCATAATACCAATAGCTACGAAGGAATTTGGCTTCTGCGATCAGACGTGCTTTCTTCGCTTCCGGAAGGCCAACCACGTCCGGCATATTGGCAATCACGTCATTGCAACGGATGATAAACTTATAATTGTCATGCCAAATCCAACTCGGTCCGTCTCCGGAAGTCGTCTGATTGCCAAACAACATACCGAAGTTACGCCAGTTCGCATCGCGGTCCATCGTTGCCGAGAAGCAATCGAACCACATATTGTAATTATCATTATACAAATGGTTCAATCCATTATAGAGACCGGTCACGGTCTGTTCGGCCATCGTGGCATCCGCCCAAACCTCTCCTTCGCTCGGCTGATTTTTCGGAGTCAAATCCATATCCACACAACCGGTCAGGAACAAACCAGACAAAACTGTTGCTGAAAAAAGTTTTGTCGTGTTTTTTATAATTCCAAAATTATTCTTGTTCATACTTTTTTCACAATTTAAATTAGAATGTCACATTAACACCGACCGTATATTGGCGGATCGGCAGATAACCGTCGCCGGCCATACGTTCCGGATCGCTTCCTTCGAATTTCGTGATCGTCAGCAAGTTTTCGCCGGACAGATAAACACGCGCATTCTGAATGAAAGCCACTTTCATCCACTCTTTCGGGAAAGTGTATCCGATCGTCAGGTTTTTCAGCTTCATGTAGTTACCATTCTTCAAATGCCAAGAGCTGGTAGCACTTGCCTGGCCGCTGTTCTGATAACCGACAAGACGCGGTGTTTCGGAGTAAATGTTCGTACGCGGATCACTCGGATTTTCAGGATCGAAGAAATAGTGGTCATAAGCGATGTCGTAGCCGAGACCATATCCGTGCGTGACACTGACGCTGTTTTGTGTCTGTTTGTAATAATCAATCTTGAATCCGGCTGCACCTGCCCAGTTCATCGACAGGTCGAAACCTTTCCATGTCATGCTTGCCTGCAAGCCGAAGTAGTATTTCGGTCTCCAAGAAACCCCTTGAAAATCTCTGTCATCGTCATTACCATAAATACCATCTCCGTTATAGTCGGCATAAATCATATCACCATACCAAATATTATCCTTGCCGATCGCTTGGTTCGGGTAAAACTTGTACCCGGCATCAAACATCGCCTGCAACCATTTCATATCAGCCTCGGTACGGATCATACCGTCTTTCGGTCCACCATTGACATTCACCGTCCCATCGCCATTGAAATAAGAACCGTTACCTTTATAGGGATTCATCATGTAGTATTCGTTCATCTCATGGCCTTCCACGATCAGGTTAGACGAACCGTTTGCCACCGTACCGACATTCTGATACCACACCTTGTTACCGTTGGCATCCGTACGCCATTCGCGAACCAACTCGCCTTTGTATTTCGTCACTTCATTTTTGTTATAAGTGAAGTTTCCAGAAACCGAGTAAGAGACGTTTCCGACACGGTCGTTCCAACCCAAAGTAATTTCAAGTCCCTTGTTGTTGACACCTGCCAGATTCTGAAGCGGAGAAGTAAACTGGTTCAAGGATTCCGGGAGCGTCGGACGATACAAGATACCATCCGTCTTCTTGTCATAAACTTCAATCGTTCCGTTCAAACGATTGTTCAAGACACCAAAATCAAGACCGATGTTGGTAATAGCCGTCTCCTCCCATTCCAAAGCATAGTTGGAGAAAGTCGTCATGGCCAAACCATTGGTTTTATTGCCGTTGAAGGCATAGTTGTAACCGGAACCGTAAAGCGCCTGCCACTCGTAGTTGCCGATAGAGTTATTACCCAGTTTACCCCAAGATGCACGCAACTTCAAATTACTCAACCAATCCACGTCTTTCATGAATTCCTCTTCAGAAATACGCCAACCGGCAGAGAAAGAGGGGAACAATCCCCAACGGGAATCGGGGGAGAAACGGGAAGAACCGTCATAACGCATATTCATTTCGAACAAGTAACGGTTGTCAAACGCATAATTGATACGGCCGAACCAAGAACGGGAAGAATATTCGTATGAAGCCCCCTTGATGTAATAAGGATCCGTCATTGCATTGAAGTCCGTCAAATTAATGCTTGACATACCTTCCTTGCAGATATCCACTTCGTCTCCCCAGTTACGCGATTCTTCATAACCGACCAATGCGCCCACATCATGCTTTCCGTAAGTATGCGCCCAACTTACCAACATATTGGTTTTCCAGTACTTTTCACGTCTTTCCCAGTCATACACCTTATAAGTAGCCATATCCGTAGAGGTCGGAGGCGTGTTCAAGGTCATCGCGCGATTGAAGCTGTACTGTTCTTTATAATCAGACGGTTGCCATCTGTGGTGGTTCGTAAACTGGTCATAATAGAAGTTGGCCGTAAACTTGAAGTCTTTCAAGAACTTCACTTCCAGATAGGGATTCACAAAATATTTGTTCTGCTTGTAGTAACCATACGAGTTACTCATGTTCAGCAACGGGTTTCCAGCCTGTCCATCTTCTTCGTTGGTTTCGATTCCACCATATTTACCGTCATAATAAGGATAAACACCGGGAGTCACCTTCTGCATATTCAGCCCCCACATATCCCCCAGGTTATTACGATCCTGGTCGGCATTATATCCCCAAGCACGCATTCCAACGGTCAGGAAATCGGTCACTCTCGACTCTATATCGCTCCGCAGGTAATATTTCTTTACGCCCGATTCGATGACCAAACCCGGATTGTTCAGGTAAGTACCCGAAATCGCATAACTGGTACGCTTTTCCGCACCGGTCAGGCTGATGGTATGTTCCTGCATCCATTTCGGATCATAAACAACGTCATACCAGTCCGTATTAGGATGCGTCACATAATTCGGTATGCCGGCGGCATTCGTCGCGTTCGGGTTATTGGCTGCTTCACGCCATTCGTTGATGGTCGACTGGGAGAACTTGGCAGCCTGGTTTGTATTGAGATACCCTTCGTTGACAAACTCCATATAATCCGCATAGTCCGTTACCTGACGAATCAGCTTGGCCGGAGTCTGATAGGAGAACTTACCCGAGTAGGTCACGTTGATCTTTCCATCCGAACCACGTTTCGTCGTCACCAAGATTACCCCATTGGCACCTCTGTTACCGTAGATGGCACAAGAGGCGGCATCTTTCAGGATGGAGATCGAAGCCACATCGTTCGGGTTCACTTCATTGAGACTCATTTCCATTCCGTCTACAAGGATCAGCGGACCGGCATCATTCATCGTACCCACACCACGGATCAGGATAGAAGACCCTTCGGCATTCGGCTGGCTACTGGTGTTCATCACATTGACACCGGCTGCCATACCTGACAACGATGCTGCAATCGTGGTAACAGGACGGTTCAATTTCTCATCCGTAAAATTGAGGCTGGCTACAGATCCGGTCAAATTCACCTTCTTCTGGGCAGCATAACCGACAACGACAATTTCTTCGAGAGCTTGCGTATCATCTTTCAACACGATTTCAAAAACTCCTTTATTACCTACAGCAACCTCTTGGGCCACATAGCCGATATAGGAGATCGAAAGTTTTGAATTGTCAGCTACGTTTTCCAGAGTAAATTTCCCGTCCATATCGGTTATTGTCCCATTGGTAGTGCCTTTTACCGAAACATTCGCACCGATAACCGGTTCACCATTGACATCCCGGACAACTCCAGTGATAATCTTCCCTTGTTGGAGAACATCGGTTTCTTTGACTGTAATAATAATGTTTTTATTAGAAATTTTATAACTACAATTCGGGAGAATTGTAGTCAGTATATCTGATATACTGACTACAATTCGGGAGAATTGTAGTCAGTATATCTGATATACTGAGATCCTCAGCATTCAAAGTGACACGTTTGTCCACGTCTATTATTTCGTCATTATAAAAGAACGTAAACTCACTGGAATTTTCAATTTTCTTTAAAACCTCCTTGACTGTTGAGTTTTTCATATTGAGACTAATCCGGACAGTCTGAGAATAAGACTCGGTAGCAGAAAGCCCAGTTAGCATGACAGTTAACATAAACAGGGCTAATTTTATCACCCTGATTTCTTTTTGGATAAAAGAATACAAAAGTTCCTTTCGGTTAAAATAAATCATATTCTACATAGATTTTCAGTTAAACTTTACCGCCGGAAACAAATACCGGACGATAGGTTAATTAATATTTTCGACAGACGAATACCAGATATCTGCACACATCTGCCTTTTTGCTCTCACGATAACATCATTTGTTTTTTCCCATAAGCAATTTGTTTTAAACGTTAAACATCTATTCCAAAGGGGTTATATACAGCTTATTTCCCTTTATCTCATACTTGACCGGAACAATCTGGCTCATTGCCTCCATCACCTCTTCGATGCTCTCCTGCCGGATCGTGAAAGAAAGGCGAGTGGAAGCGGCAAACTGCTTCGGGCATTCGATATCCATATTATAGCGTCCCTCCATACTGATCAGGATATCAAACAGGCAGTCGTTGTCAAACACCAGGCGGTCCTTGATCCAGTCGGCATACAAACCGACTTTCGCTTCTTCGACAGAGGCGATCTGATCCGACTTGCGGTATCTGAACAGTTCATTCGGTTTCAAGTAAACCGGATCTTTCAAAGCTTTTCCCGATATCTTCACACTGCCGTTCAGCAAAGCGGTCTCTACAAATTCACCGGAAGAATAGCTATCGAGGTCGAAGCAAGTACCCAAGACCTCCACATCTATCTCTCCCGCCTGTACGACAAAAGGTTTTTTCGCATCTTTCGCCACTTCGAAATAGGCTTCTCCTTCCAAAGAGACTAACCGCCTGTCATCGGCAAACTGATTCGGATAAGTCAGTTTGGTTGCTGAATTCAGCCAGACAACCGATCCGTCCGGCAGTGTAAACCGGCCTTTGCTTCCTTTCGCCGTTATCAGCTGATTCTGCACTATGACATCGGGAGCGGAATGCTCCCTCCTACTTCCGATACCGTAGCCTATTCCCAACAAAAGCAGCAACACGGCCGCTATCCGTATCCAACGCAAAACGACCGATAATGTTTTTTTCTTCGTACGCGATTCTCTTCCCATCCGGTCTTGCTCCAGCAAAATACGGTCTTTCAGTCTTCCCAAAGCGACATCGACCTCCAACTCATTTCCGGCAGCGACATTACAAGACAGCCACAGGTCGCGGGTTGCAGTAAAATCATCCCGGTTGCCATCCGATTGTTTCAGCCACCGGAGCAATAACATCTTCTCTTCCAGTTCAGCCGTACCATCCAGATAGCGGATTATGATTTCGTTGATATCGTTTGTTCTTTCTTCCATTACAGATACGTTTATTAATAATACAAGAAAAGATGTTTTTACCCTACCTTCTCCCGTAAAAAATTTCTTTTCCCCAAAAGAATAATTGCCCGGCATGTGTAACTCGCTAACCCACTGGATGCTTTTTTCTCACGATTCTCAAAGCCATGAGAAAAAATACTCATCTGCATGAGAATAAATACTCATCTGGATGAGAAAAATTTCTCACTGGTATGAGAAAAAGACACCATTAATGGGAAAGACAAGTTACGGCCAGCACCAATAGAGGGAATAAGTCTTTTTTGACAAGATGTTCCTTCAGGCCGTAAAGAGCTTTGCTTATCTGCTTTTCAACCGCTTTGATGCTAATACCGAGTTGATCCGCTATCTCGCGGTTTTTCAACCCGTAGCTCCGGCTTAGCAAAAATATTTTATGACATTGAGGGGGAAGGGTGTTTATATAGGACATGATTTCATCTTCCAGTTCTTTCAATAACAAGCTCTGTTCGGAGTTTTGCATATAAGAAGTGACATAGTGATCCAAAATATCCGGTTCTCTTGCCGGCTCCAACGTGTACACATTATCCGGCTTTTTATTCAGCGCATTCAAGGAATGCGTATAAACCGCCCTGAAAAGATAGGACTTCACAGCGGCATCCTCAAAGCGGATGCTTTCACGCCGTTGCCAAAGTTCAAAAAAGACATCCTGCACGATATCTTCAGACAAATCCTTGTCGTTAACAAAACGGAAAGCATACGCCCGCAAGGGTTTATAAAAACGCTTGAACAGAGCTTCCAACGCCGCAAAATCTTGAACGTATCTTTCTGATGACATGAGTATATAACTTTAGGAAGACAAAAATACGGATATTTTTCATTTAACTCCGGTAGAAAGGAAATATTGACAACTCTATGAGCGATATTGCCATTTACAATACAACCATATTATATGTATCTTTGCAGTATCAATAATAAAAGGAAACATTATGACACCCATTGAATTAACAAAAGCGGAATTTATACAGCGAGTAGGAAACTTTGAAGAAAATCCCAAAGATTGGAAATATGTAGGAGACAAGCCTTGTATCGTAGACTTTCATGCGCCCTGGTGCGGTTACTGCAAACGCCTGGCTCCGATATTGGACGAGTTTGCAAAAGAATATGACGGTAAACTTTATATCTATAAAGTAAACGTGGACAATGAAGAAGAGCTGGAGGCGGCTTTCAAGATCCGGACAATCCCGACTTTACTCCTCTGCCGCATGGACGGAAACAGGGAAATGATGCTCGGAACGATGGGGAAACCGGAACTTCGCAAAGTGATCGAAGGCATCTTATAATATATAGTTAGAGATAAAGCCAAGGGGATGAATCAGGAAGCGGACCGCTAATCCTGATCCATCCCTTCAACTTTTATACGGATCGAACGGGGCGTCCGCTGCAAGCAGGAACAAAATATATTCAGATCATTTGTCTTCTGCATTAACTCCTGCAATATCCGGCATTCTTCATCCGACCAGGGTTCATAATGACGGGGAGATTGTTTACGGACTTTCATAATCGACTCGGAGACATCCGTTTTCTGGATTCCCAACTGCCGGATGCGCTGCTTGAAACCGGCTATATCTTCATCTGTACAAGTGTTTACCGGATCGGCATCAAAGAAACCCGGACATATCTTATTTTCGACCGGAAGTCGTTTCGGGACAGATACGGGAACAGGCTTGAAGAAAACAGATTCGGGTTCTATGGCATCCAATTCCTTCATCAAGTTTGAAATATGTTTCGCTGCTTCGGGAGAAAGCAGTTTCACGGAACATTCATGACGGGAATAGGCCTCGTCCCTGCTTGCGGAAAGCCAGTTAAAGGAACCTTCCACCAAGACAGAATCATCAATAGCAAGCGATTTATTATGAATGCCTTTCAACAGAATCAGCTTGATGCCGTTTTCGACCAAAGCCTTCCGCCCGGCATCGGCCTCCTCCCGCAACGAACCGGTTTGTCCATTATAATCCAAACGGGAATCGGAATACACCACGACTTCCACGCCCCGTTCTACGGCTTCCCGCATTTGAGGTAAAAGGTTATCATGCTCGATCGCCCGGATCGATATAAAAGGAGAAACGATCAGCAACCTTTTTGCCGATTCTTTAAATGCCTGCTGCAACAAACCGGTATGCGCTTCCAAAGTCGATAAACGTTCGGCAGGCTGATAGCGGCAAAGCGGCTCCTTCTGTCGATAGATGAAATTGCCGGACACTTCGTTCGCAGGATCGTCAAACAACCATTTTGCCAGGTTACCGACGGGCGTATTCCGTTCGGAATGAAATATATTCATGTTCCCGAACACCAGAAAATGATACTGTGCGCGTGAAACAGCCACATTGAGCATATTGTATTTTCCTCCCTGCTCCATAAAATAAGAAGCATCACCGGGAGAATTGACCGACGAAAAAATCACGACCGGGCACTGCGCCCCCTGCAAAGAATGAACGGTACCGATCGTCATGCCGGCAAACGCTTCCGCCTCCGGCGATTGTTTCGCGAGGTGGCGGATGATTTCTTCCTGCGCTTTAAAGGGAGTGACTATCGCCACTATTTTACAAACCGGATCCTTATAAACGCTTTCCAGCTTGTCTTTTTCCTTTTCGAGCCAGGAGACGATTGCGGCCGCTTCCGCCTTGTTTAAGACACTACCCGTCTCTCCTTTTTCGCTGACTCCGTTTACATGGACATACCCTTTGGGCGGCAAGTCTTTATACTTTACCTTGTTTCCCTTCTTCGGCAACAACCGGCCATGATACACGTAGTCGTTGCAGTAAGCAATAATCGGATCGACGCAACGCCGGTGTTCGGTCAGGAAAGCACCTCTTTCTCCTGCGACTTCAAAGCTACAACTCTTCCGAGCCATCTTCATGATACTTCCGGATGAAGACAGGAAACCGTTTTCATGCAGGAACGCATACCGCTTATCGGATTCGGAGGAGATCAGGCCGAAACGTTGCAAATTGATACAAGAATATTCGTCCGAGATAGACCATATCGGTTCGATCTGTTCCACGTCTCCCACCAAAATAGCCTGACGGGCAAGGCTGAAAGAAGGGATAGCCAGTTCGGGAGACACCTGTCCCGATTCATCCACAATCAACAAATCGATCGAATCATAGAGCGGCGCATCCCACTCCCCGCTATCCACACAAACCATATATTTCGGCAAAGAATGGAAAGTCGAAATAAAGACGGGCATCACACAGGCCAGCCTCTTCAACCGTTCGGTATAATCTTCGCGGCCACGGGTTTCCTCTTCTTTGTCGCATTCGGCCAACCGGCGGATGAACTCGGCTTCGCGGTCATGGATGGCATACCAAAACAAGAGATAACGGTAACTGATATCTAACCGCACCGCCATATCTTCCGTATAAGGGAGGGCACTATATTCCGGGTTGGCAGTCAGCGTGTCATAGCGTTTTTTAAAATCCTTCGTCTGCTCCCAGCCACTTATCACTTCTTCATAGCTTGGAAGCTTTTGAAATTTACGTAGCAGTCTACTTAAAAACCCTTTATCCCCCATTTCTTTTCCATACTGTTTGAAACAGGCAACATCCAGGCAGGTTTCGATCTTATCTCGTATCTTCTTCATTTGCCTACGAAGGAAGCGCTGGCATGCGACTTCATCCCGGCAAGCCGTCCGAAAGAAACGATTGAAATGTTCCAAATAGAACCTGCGATATTCTTCCAACCGGGCAGGATCGTCATATTCATTCGGAAAGCCGTCACCTTTCGTGTTAAACATCATTTTATACTGATCCTTCTGCTCGTCTTTGCCGGACAAATACAATCCCAACGTATCCAAACCGGGTAACCAGCGAAGTGACAATGGGTTTACCGGCTTACCTTCAGCAGGCTGTTCGATCTTGAAATCTTTCAGAATATTGGTAATCGCCTGGTTATTGGCGGAACTGGCTACGATGATATCCGGATCATCCGGATGATCCAGTACGGTATGGACGATCCGGTTGGCAATCACTGTCTGCAGAAAGGTTGTTTTACCTGTTCCCGGAGGTCCGTTAACTGCAAAAATATCGGAACAGCCCGGTTCCGTATACATAGCAAGCGTCTCACGTTGGGAAACGGACAAAGGGAACTCGCCACTCATCTGTGCCCAATGGGATCTATTGCAATAGACTTGCTGTTTATCCGGCACAGGTAGCAATCTTTCCTGCTTTTTACGGATCAGAAGTTCCAGTAAAGGGTGGGAAGATTTACTTTCCAATAACTTATCATACAGATTAATGATCTTTTGAGCCATTCCCCGTCCGGGTGCTTTCACAACGATGATTTCAGGCTTGTCGGCGTAGTTCATTTCCCGGAAAGTCAGGCCGGTCGCATCCCGGAACAGGGTTTCACAGGCATTCCAATATTTCTTCCAATCCGTCTCTTCGGTATCGAACTCACTTAAAAGCCGGTCCACATTCGAAAGGGAAGCAATAGTTCTGTCATTGCGCGCATTCGGAGCCAGAAACTTACGGACAAAAACCGGAATACGTTCAGATTTGTTGTCACAGACCTGAAAAGTTCCGTCCGGCAATAATGTCGCGGTAATCAGAAAGGGGTATTCCGGAACATTCTGCTTGGAAGTCCATCCGTTTTCATACTCAGGAAGAAAGACACAAGGGGCAATCTGTATTTTACGTTTCTCGTCATTCTCCTTTTGTTTCTCTTTCGGGAAAAGCAGGGGAATGTCTTTACGAAGGATAAATTCCGGAACCTTATCGCCTATCCGCAAGGTAACCCGCGCCTCTTTCTTTAACGACCTGCTCTTCCGTTCTGCATCCAGCAGGCAGTTTTTCCAGTATTTCAGTAGTTTTTTGTCCATTCGATTAGTTAGCCGTTGTGTCATATCTTTTTATTTCTTTTCCCGAACGGTTATATGGAAGCAACCCTGCTTGCGTTCATGCTTGACATAGCAACGCTCTTCCCGCTTCAAGTCGCGCAAAACCATTGCCAGCACCATCTTTAACCGGTCTTTGTCTATATTCAAGGTGTCGCTCTCGTCTACTTTGGCATAGCGAGCCCACGAGACATCGAAGGTCGTCCCGTAGCGATGGGCCGAGTTCTGGGAAGAGTTTGTATTTCTTTTTTTCAGGTTCTTGACATCATCGACCGTACGGGTGACACTGGTCACTTTGACTTTATAGATCGAAGCATTCAGATTCCGTAGGGAATCCTGGAAGTTATGTCCGATATCTTCCAGCAACTGTGCTGCCGAAGGAATCAGATAGGGAATGGAATGCGTCAGCTTTTCCACTTCATAATATTCGTTGGTTTCGATCTCTTCCATCTCCTTTTTCACCCTCTCCGCTTCTTCACGGTTCGATGCTGGTTTGATACCGATACGCTCGGCCTCGGCCAGATGCACATCGTTCAAATCTTTAAAGTCGCGGTTGTAACTTCCGTTATACCAGATACGTTTCAACTCACCGCGTTCTTCCTTTTTTCCACAAGACGAACATATCACTGCCACCGAGCAAGCAACAACCATCAACCAAACATTAAATACAATCTTCTTCATCATTTTTCTTTTAGCGGAAACAAAAGTAACTAAGATTCACAGATTTCAAAATATAAATGTTCAAATAATCTTCATGAAGACGCAACAAAATACCTCACAATTTCTTTTTACATAAAGAATATTACTAATTTTGTCTGCCTGAACGAAAGCGGTAAAAATCCGTGACAAAGGCAGAACTAAAACGAATTGAATGATTGAACGAATTTATATTCTTGAGAGCGTAGATCCGGTGATTTTCTACGGAGTAAACAATGTCAATATGCAATTGATCAAGACATTGTTCCCCAAGTTGCGCATAGTGGCAAGGGGAAATGTGATGAAAGTGATCGGAGACGAAGACGAGTCGGAACTCTTTCTCAAGAAAATTCGCGAGGTAGAGAAATATTGTGAAGAATTCAACTCGCTCAGCGAAGATGTCATACTGGATATCATCAAAGGCAAAGCCCCGGTAATCACCAAGCAGGAAAACCTGATCATCCACGGGATGAACGGCAAACCGATCGTCGCCCGCACGGAAAACCAGCAACGCCTTGTCAAAGCATTCGAAGAAAACGACCTCGTCTTTGCCACAGGCCCCGCCGGGACAGGTAAAACATTTGTCGCCATAGCCCTCGCCGTAAAAGCTCTTAAGAACAAGGAAATCCGCAAAATCATCCTGAGCCGCCCCGCAGTGGAAGCCGGCGAGAAATTAGGATTCCTCCCCGGCGAGATGAAGGATAAGCTCGATCCGTATCTACAACCTTTGTATGACGCCTTGCAGGATATGATACCGGGAGCCAAACTGAAGGAGTATATGGAGAACAACGTGATCCAGATCGCCCCCTTAGCCTTTATGCGCGGACGGACGCTGAACGACGCGGTTATCATCCTTGACGAAGCCCAGAACACGACAACGCACCAGATCAAGATGTTCCTCACCCGCCTCGGCATGAATGCCAAAATGATCATTACCGGAGACGTGACGCAGATCGACCTCCCGCCGTCAGCGACTTCCGGACTCATACAGGCCATGCAAATCCTGAAAGGTGTGAAGGGAATCGGCAAAATCGAATTCGAGAAAAAGGACATCGTCCGCCATAAGCTCGTCCAGCGTATCGTCGAAGCCTACGACAAGTTCGACAGCAAACGTATAAAAAACAACATTAATAACAGTCAGGACGCCTGATAAGCGCCCCCATAAAAACAAAGGTATGAAGAAGGCATTAACAAAAACAGACTTCAATTTCCCAGGACAGAAGAGTGTCTATCATGGTAAAGTACGCGACGTTTACAACATCAACGACGACGTATTGGTGATGGTTGCAACAGACCGTATCTCGGCATTCGACGTAGTCCTGCCGGAAGGTATCCCTTACAAAGGACAGATGCTGAACCAGATCGCCGCCAAATTCTTAGATGCGACTACCGACATTTGCCCGAACTGGAAACTGGCCACTCCCGATCCGATGGTGACCGTAGGCGTTATGTGCCAGGGATTCCCCGTTGAAATGATTGTACGCGGTTACCTCTGCGGAAGTGCATGGCGTGCTTATAAAAGCGGCGTACGCGAAATCTGCGGTGTAAAACTGCCGGAAGGTATGCGTGAAAACGAACGTTTCCCCGAACCGATCGTTACCCCGACGACAAAAGCCGAGATCGGCGAACACGATGCCGACATCTCCAAAGAAGAAATCCTCGCCCAGGGTCTGGCTACTCCCGAAGAATACGAACTGCTGGAGAAATACACGCTCGCCCTCTTCAAACGCGGCACGGAAATCGCAGCCGAACGTGGCTTGATCCTCGTCGACACGAAGTACGAATTCGGCAAACACGACGGCAAGATCTACCTGATGGACGAAATCCATACACCGGACTCCTCCCGCTATTTCTACAGCGAAGGATACGAAGAACGTTTTGCCAAAGGCGAACCGCAGAAACAGCTCTCCAAAGAATTCGTCCGCGAATGGTTGATGGAAAACGGTTTCCAGGGTAAAGCCGGCCAGAAAGTTCCTGAAATGACTCCGGCTATCGTGGAAGGCATCAGCGAACGCTACATCGAGTTGTTCGAACACATCACAGGCGAGAAGTTCGAAAAAGGCGATACGGACAACCTGTTGTCACGCATCGAAAAGAACGTAACCGAATATCTCAACAAATAAGATAAACGGATATGACGAAGTACGGTTCAGAACAGATTCTACCCTACAACAACGAGGAGCACAAAGCTACACAAGTCAGGCGTATGTTTGACTCCATCGCTGGTACATACGATCAGCTGAACCATATGCTCTCGCTGGGTATCGACAAAATATGGCGCAGGAAAGGGATTGCTTTCCTGCGTCCTTTTTCTCCCGCCTCGATCCTCGATATCGCCACAGGCACGGGAGACCTGGCTATCTCCATGTACCGCCGTCTGAAAGCCGACCGCATCGTCGGGGCCGACATCTCGGAGGGCATGATGGAAGTCGGACGGCAGAAAGTAGCCGAAGCCGGATTGTCGGGCCACATCACGTTCGAATACCAGGACTGCACGGCGCTGACCTATCCGGACAACTCGTTCGACGCCGTCACCGCCGCATTCGGAGTACGGAACTTCGAGAACATAGAACAAGGGATCGCCGAGATGTACCGGGTGCTGAAGCCTGGCGGCCATCTAATGATCCTGGAACTGTCCTCGCCGGTGCATTTCCCGATGAAACAGCTCTACAATATTTACTCGAAGGTCGTGATCCCCACCGTCGGACGCCTGCTTTCAAAAGAGCATACGGCCTACAGTTATCTGCCGGCCTCCATCAAAGTCGTCCCGCAAGGGAAAGTAATGACCGACCTGCTCAGCCGGGTAGGTTTCAGCGAAGCCCGTTCGCGCACTTTCACTTTCGGTATTTGCTCGCTTTATACGGGCAGTAAGGAATAAGGACGGTTCACAAGCCGCCCCTACGAAACAACGGTAACAATATTAATCATCTTAATTTACAGGTCATGCAAAAATATGGTTTAATTGGATATCCCCTCGGACACTCTTTTTCGAAGAACTACTTCAACCAGAAGTTCGAATCCGAAAAGATCGATGCAACTTATCTTAACTTCGAGATCCCGAACATCAAAGATCTGAAGACTGTATTAAAAGACAACCCGGAATTGAACGGCCTGAATGTCACGATCCCCTACAAGGAACAAGTCATTCCCTACTTAGATGATCTGGACGAAGACGCCCGCCTGATCGGCGCCGTCAACGTCATCAAATTCACAAAAGGCCTCTTCGGCAAAAAGCTGAAAGGCTACAACTCCGACATCATCGGTTTCAAGCGTTCCATCGAGCCGCTCCTAAACGAGACGCACCGCAAGGCCCTGATCTTAGGAACGGGAGGCGCTTCGAAAGCGGTCTTCCAAGGATTGAAGCAATTAGGCGTCGGCGCCACGCTGGTTTCACGCAAACCGAAAGAATTTTGCATCACCTACGATGAGATCACGCCCAAGACGATGGAGCAATACACCGTCATCGTCAACACGACTCCGCTGGGAATGTTCCCGAACATCGATGCCTGCCCGGACATCCCCTACGACCTCGTGACTCCGAACCACCTGCTGTACGACCTCTTGTACAACCCGGACGAAACCCTCTTCATGAAGAAAGGGAAAGAGAAAGGAGCCGTCGTCAAGAACGGACTCGAAATGCTCCTGCTACAGGCGTTCGCGGCTTGGGAGATCTGGCAGAAATAAAGAAAAAAGGGGGCTTCAGGAAGCCCCCTCTCGATTATTTCAAACCCATACATACTCAATCTACCGGTGTTGGCATCGGATATTTGAAATGTGCTTTCGCATAAGTCAACACGATCGGATTATACTCCAAACTATCCGGCTTTACTTTCACCGCACCATTGAATTTTATCTGACATCCAATATAGGAACGCATTTCATCTTCCTTCTCATCGTCCCCGCAGGATGCAAAACCACTGCAAAAGACGAGTAGCAAGCAAATGAGCATTGTCTTATATTTCCACGTTTTCATAATCATCAGTTATCAAGATTACAAAGCGGACTGATTTTCGCATACGTCAATACAACCGGATCATATTCCATTCCTTCCAACAGGGGTTTGATTTCTCCGGAAAAAGTAATAAAGCCAATATCACAAGGGACTTCGCCTATTACATGATAAGACTCCAACATGAAAAATTCCAATAAGAAGGAATCCGGCAAGTTGACGGGGCAATAATACGTTTCCGAACCATTTTGATGCCTATATCTTATCAGAAATTGTATCTTTCCTTCCTTATTTACCGCCAATAACTCTCCTCTCATATTAGGTTAGAAATATTACTCTGATGCAATTACCCTAAACCGTCAAGAAACCAATTCAAAATTATTTCCGCATAATCCAACACGATCGGAGTACACTCCATTCCTTCTAAACGAGGCTTCACTTCGCCAGAGAACCGAATAACGCCTATCGTGACAAACGTTCCAAATGAATCACCAAAAGAGTAATCCGAAAACAAAGACTCCGGCAAATTGACAGGATTAAAATACAATTCAGAACCATCTTGATGCCGATAATAAATCCGATATTGTATCTTACCGTCTATCACTCGTATCTGCAGTTCTCCCTCCTTATTGGTTATACCATAAAGCGTATTGGATTCCAGATAAACCACATCCGCTTTTTCCAACGCAACCTCGATCCAAGGGGTATACTCCTTCTCATCATCCCCGCAGGACGCAAAACCGCTGCAAAACGAGAGCAACAAGCAGAGAAGGATCGTTAAATTAATATTGTCTTTTTTCATTGCAAAATAATTTTATAAGTTGAACCATTGATTTTAACGAGATAAAATCCCGCCTTGGAACTACTAAGATCGACAGTTGTAGTCCCTTTTGAGAGATTGCATAACGAGCGCCGGATGTAGTAACCGTAAGCGTCGTAGCTCCGCCGGGCTGGTAACCGCAACTCGTTTTGCTTCTGCATTGAATGGTATAAGTACCTGGACTAGTAAACCGGATATTACAACTCCGCGGATCGGAAGAGAAAGGTTCTACTTCCGCAGAAGGAGTAACAGACCATTCGAAATCAAGAGAATAATAAATGTCTGTAACAGGTTTTCAAAACGAGTTCCCGCCAAAGCGTCACCCTCAGGGTAGGAACGAGTTTCAACCTGGGCTGACACACTCGCTACCTCAATCCAAAGATAATTTTTGACACTTTCATAAGCCATTAAGATTAAAAAGTTTGAAACATTTGCAAGTTACCAAAAACTGACAAATAAAGTCTTTTTATCCTTATTATATCAGGGCGACCGCACCAAATTCATTTTTAAGCAATACGATCTTATGGACTACATAATATAAGGAATAATCTATCCCCGCTACAAGAAAACTTATCTACATAGGCATAAAAAAACATCGGAATGCCGTAAGCATCCGCCCCAGTACATCCTCCTCTAATTATATGTGCTCTTTATCTTTG
>ERZ777306.149-NODE-149-length-140315-cov-14.183181_pt1 | contig 140315 bp, 129 predicted proteins | sample MGYA00374966_ERZ777306 | MGnify/ENA primary metagenome ERZ777306 (study PRJEB29329, sample SAMN06343882) | mouse gut metagenome | isolation source: Mouse cecum | place: Austria: Vienna | collected 2014-11-15 ... | reverse complement strand
CGTAGAGGGCGTTGATGATGTGGATGTCGTAGGCCGACGAGGTTTCGAGGTGGATATCGTTCTTCATGGCCTCCTCCAGCACGAAGGAGAAGTGGTTCGACTTGGTGCAGTAGCAGTAGTTGTAGGCCCCCTTGTAGTCCACCTTGGCCATCGCCACGTTGAACATGCGCTTGGCCCGGTTGATCTGCGCGGAGATTTTGGGCAGGTAGGTCACCTTGAGCGGCGTGCCGTACTGCTTGATGATCTCCATCAGGGGAATGTCGTAGAGATTGAGTTCGTTGTCCGTTACCGAGAACTCATCCTGCGGAAAATCGAACGTCTGTTCGATCAGGTCGATGTACTTGTTTTTCATGGCCTGTCGTTTTTCTTCCTGTTTCGGCTCTTCATTTTCGATCCGGCAGAGCTACATCTGCAAATTTCGGACAAAGTAGCTCGCCCGGATCAGTTTTTATTTTCGGGATGCAAAGCAACTAATTATTTTCGATATCCCCAAGCCTTCGCGCCATTATTTCAAAAAGAGGTGCGTTTTTTTCGTTATTTGGGGATTAAATCGTAAATTTGAGGCCGAATAAAGAGGTTACGGAATGATTTCACAGATAATCGCACGCTACCTGACCGACCATAAACGACTGGTCGTTCCGCAACTCGGCGCCTTCATCACGAAGGTGCCCGGGCGGGAGGTCGTCTTCTCCGAGATGATGAAACGCGACGACGGCGTCCTCAGGGAGCTGCTGGGCCGGGAGGGCATGAGCGAGATCGAAGCGGCCGGAGCCATCGACCGCTTCGTGTTCGAGATACGACACACCGCCGAAAGCGACACCGTTTACCGGGCCGAGGGGCTCGGGGTGTTCGCCGCAGGCCCCAACGGGACCATCCGGTTCCGATTCCTGCCGGACGAACCGCAACAGGCAGAGCCCGCAACCCCGGCCGCAGAGGCCGTGACCGAGGCTCCGGCACCCGCGCCTGACGATCGGCCGGAAGCGGACAGCCCCGCACCGCAACAGCCCCTGCCGGCCGCAGAGGTGCAGCCGGCGGAGGAAGAGGCCCCAGCCGAGGAGACGCGCCGCAGGATTCGCGAGCTGATGAAGCACGAGGCGGACCACCCGGCCGAAAGGCGCAGTTCGTCCCGGCCCCGGCGGCTCGACCCTTCGGTCCGCGGACTGCGCTACGGCCGACCGCAGAAGACCACCGACGCCTACACCTACGTGAACTCGGCGCCCTCGCGGCGTCCGGACACCTTCGTCATTCTGGCCGTTGCGGTCGTCGTGCTGGCGCTGTGCGCCATTCTCTACGGCTATTTCAGCGACCGCTACCGCAGCGACGAACGGCTGGAGCAGCAGTACATCGAGCGGATCGCTTCGCAGGGAGAGGAGCCCGCAGGAGTGTAACCGAATTCATTTTCAAACGCACATGACAGACCTGACAGCCATCAAACAACGCTTCGGCATCATCGGCAACTCCGAGCTCCTGAACCGTGCTCTGGAGGTAGCCCTGCGCGTAGCTCCCACCGATCTCTCGGTGCTGGTAACGGGCGAGAGCGGCGTGGGTAAAGAGTTCTTTCCCCAGGTCATCCACGCCTTTTCGGCCCGCAAGCACAACAAATACATCGCCGTCAACTGCGGCGCCATTCCCGAGGGAACGATCGACTCGGAGCTCTTCGGCCACGAGAAGGGGGCCTTCACCGGTGCCGTAGAGGCCCGCAAGGGCTATTTCGAGGAGGCCGACGGCGGCACGATCTTTCTGGACGAGGTGGCCGAGCTGCCTCACTCCACCCAGGTCCGGCTGCTGCGCGTGCTGCAGTCGGGAGAGTATATCCGCGTGGGCTCGGCCAAAGTGCAGAAGACCAACGTCCGCGTCGTGGCCGCCACCAACATCGACCTGCCCGAAGCCATCGCGTCGGGACGGTTCCGCGAAGACCTCTACTACCGTCTCAACACGGTGCCCATCGTCGTGCCCGCCCTGCGGGAGCGGCCGGAGGATATTTTCCTGCTTTTCCGCAAGTTCGCCTCGGACGTGGCGGTTCAGTACCGGATGCCCGCCATCATGCTGGACGAATCGGCCCGGCACCTGCTGGAGAGCTACTACTGGCGCGGCAACATCCGTCAGCTGAAGAACGTCGCCGAGCAGATCTCGGCCATCGAGGAGTCGCGGACCATCACCGCGGCCATCCTCCGGCGCTACCTCCCTGTGCACGACAACGAGACGCCGATGCGGGCCGGCAGCGGTTCCCGGCCGGCGGACGACGGATCGTTCGCCTCCGAGCGGGAGCTGCTCTACAAGGTGCTCTTCGACATGCGGGCCGATATCAACGACCTGAAGCGGATGTTGCAGGAGCTGACGCACGGCGGCGGCATGACCGTGCATCACCCGGCGAAGGAGATCGCCGGACTGCTGCCGCAGACCGCTGCCGACTTCGCCGAGAGCGAGGTGGTCGTGGACGAGACGCCGCGAACGCTCACCAAAGCCGACATGCAGCGCCGGCAGATCGAAGAGGCGCTGCGCCGCAACAACGGCCGCCGACGGGAGGCCGCCGCCGAGCTTTTCATGTCGGAGCGGACGCTCTACCGCAAGATCAAGGAGCTGGGCATAGACGAAAATTCATAACATCCCTATCGTGAACAGACTTTTCAATCCTTTCAGAATCCTCATGCTGCTGTCGGTCATCCTGGCGGCCGGATGCGGATACACGGCCAAATATTCGCTCTCCGGAGCCTCGATTCCGGCCGAAGCGAAGACCTTTTCGGTGGCCTATTTCCCTAACAATGCGGCCATGGTGTCGCCTATCCTGAGCTCCACGCTCACCGACGCCCTGGTGGACAAGTTCACCCGGCAGACCCGTCTGGAGCAGGTGGCCGAGGGGGGCGACTTCGCGTTCGAGGGCGAGATCACCAACTACACATCGACCACCGCCTCCGTGTCGTCGGACGACTACGCGCTGTTGAACCGGCTGACGATCACCGTGCGCGTCCGCTTCACCAACGCCATCAATGAGGCGGACTCGTTCGCCAACAAGACCTTCTCGGCCTATGCCGACTACGACTCCACGAAGCTGCTGACCGAGGTCGAGGGCGAGCTGATTCCCGAGATCGTCGACCAGATCGTGACCGACATTTTCCAGGCCGCGGCCGGCAACTGGTAGCGGAAACCTTAAAAGCGACAGATACGTGAACGAAACGAAACATACGGAGAACGGACGGCCTGGCATGGAGGTGCTCGCCGAATGGCTGGAGCGCTACCCCTGGTTCACGGCCGCACGCGTCCTGCGCCGCGGGCTAACGGGCGAGTACGATCCCCATCTGGCAGTGGCGGAGAGCGACCGGGGGCTGCTCCCGGAGCCGCTGAAAGTGAACTCGGAGGTTCTGCTGCACCTCTCGGCGGATGATATCATCGACCGTTTCCTGCAAGAGAAGGAGCTGCGGATCGTAGCCCGCGACGGGGAGCCGGGGCCGAACGAGGAGATCGTGACCGAGGCCGAATTGAGCGAAGAGGAGGATCTGGTGACCGAGGAACTGGCCGAAGTCTATCTGCATCAGGGACTGAAGCGCGAAGCGCTGGCAATTTATAGGCGATTAAGTTTGCTAAATCCAGAAAAAAGTGTTTACTTTGCCAAGATTATCGAAAAGTTGGAAACAAATAATTAAAATTTAGACTTATGTTATACAGTATTTGCATCGGTTTGATTCTGGTAGCGAGCGTTCTGATCATCCTCGCCGTGCTGGTTCAAAGCCCCAAGAGCGGCATGGCCGCCAACTTCGGCGCCGCCAATCAGGTGATGGGCGTTCGCGAATCGTCGAACTTCCTGGAGAAATTCACCTGGACCATGGCTATCGTCATCGTCGTACTGAGCCTGGCCGCTACGCTGGCTATGGACGGTGGTTCGACGAACATCTCGAGCGAGGTTTCGAAGGATGCCAACGCCCTGATCGAGACGCAGACCGTAGAGGCTCCCGTCGTTCCGCAGGTCGAGCTCCCCGCAGAGGCCGGCGACGCTGAAGCTGCCGACGCCAAGTAAGAGGCCGAACCCATGATCGCAAGCCCCGGATGTCGGTATCCGGGGCTTCTGCATCTGCGGCACAGCCTTTGCTCCCCTTCGTGGAAAACGAAATGCCATGAAAGAGATGAATCGAAAGAAGCATGCGGAGTATGGGGTCGCCCAACCCTCCGACAATCCGCAGAATACGAGAGAACGGGCCGTCACGCAGGAGTCGCCCGATACCGTATTGGCCGACGGGGGACCGATGGCTAACTCCGCGAAGGGAGCCTCGCCTACGCCCCGCGAACTCGAGCAGGACGTGATGACAACCAATCCGTCGATCGACAGCATGGAGAGCCGGGGTTAGGCCAACCGGCAACGGGAAGCGAAGCGACCGAATTGTTTGAAACAATTCGGTCGCTTCGCTTTTATCCCGGGCATAGTCGAGGAATCCCGACGGTCGTATTTGCGAGAGCCCGCGTGAATCGTGATGGCGAATGTCCCGCAGCGTCGGGATGTCTCGACTGCGGGCTTCGCCCTTCGCTCAACATGACAGAAAAAACGCCCTCTCCGAATGAAGTGCCCCTGCATGTCATCCCGAGCGAAGTCGAGGGATCTCGACGGCCGGATCAGCGTGACCCCGTGCAAACCTCAAGGGCGAATGCTTCTCCATGTCGAGACCTTTCGACTTCGCGTCTGCGACGTTTCGCTCAAGGTGACAGCCGGTCGATTCGACGCTCTGCGCCGGCAGTCCGCAGCCACCCCGGGCGAATAACTGCATAAAACTCCATCCGTCGCTGGCTACGCACTGCGTGTATGGTTCGTGATGGGTGAATGTGCCGATAGGTCGGGATGTTTCGACTGCGGGGCTGGCCGCCCCTCCGCTCAACATGACAGCAAAGGCTGTCACCCCGAGTGAAGCGGAGCGGAATCGAGGGGTCCCGAGGGTCGGATGAGCAGAAACCCGTGCGAATCGCAATGATGGATGTTCCGCCAACCTGAGATGCGGGGCCTTCGGCCCTTCGCTCGACATGACAATTATTTAATGAGTAATGAGCAGCGGAACAATCGCGAACGAAGATTGAAATGAAAACGAAGCGAGCTGCCCGAAATCGGGCAGCTCGCTTCAATAATCGGAACGGAGCTCTTTCGGTCAATCCTCCTTCTCTTCGATATAGAACTGGAAGATGAGCGGCGTATAGGACTGAATCTCCGTGGAGACGGTAGTTGTGGTAACGGTATTGTCCGACGAGGAGCCGTTGCTGTAATAATAGTCGTCGTAATATCCGTAGTAGTAATCGTCGTAGTAGTTATTGTAATAACCGCCGTAGTAATAGTTACCGTAGTAGGAGTTCATGTAGTTGTAGTAGTTCAACATGTCGTAGTAGGACGAGTCGAAACCGCTGGAGGAGGTCGTCGTCGTGGTCGTACCCGACTGGCCGGAGGCTCCGTAGTTGTAGATGGAGGTACCGACGATGGCTGCCCACTGGCCGTAGCGCAGCTGGGGAACGGTATAGTACCACGAGGAGACGTATTTCGACTGGTCCGTCTCCGGCGTGATGCGAATCGCCTCGCCGGCGCTCTCCACCTTGCCGTAGATCAGCTCCTTCACCTCGTCGATATTGGTGTCGAAGATGAAACCGTCCAGGAAGCGGCCGATGTACCAGATCCGGGCCGTACCGGTCAGTTTCACCGAGTCGCCGTCGAGCCGGCCCTCGCCGAAACGCTCCTTCAGCGCCTCGTTGATGCGGCTGTCCAGCCCCTCCAGGTCGTTGTAGGGGGCCACGGACGAACGATAGGCGGAGCGGTACTTCAGCTTCACGGTCGGCTTGTAGATATGGTTGATGTAGAGCTGCGGCAAGGTGTCGTTGGCGGTCCGCCAGGCATAGCCGTCGTTATACTGCGGCTCATCGGCCCCGCGCACGTCGGACGACGGCTCCTCCTCCTTCTCCTCGATGGGCTTCAGGCCGCCGTTCTCCTCGGCGAACAGATCGAGCTCGCCGCCCTCGGCCTCCAACGGATTCTTGATCAGGTCGACCACCCGGATGTTGACGATCAGCGGACGCGCGGCATCGAGCGAATAGACCGTGCCGCCGAAATCCTGCCCCTCGTAGCCGCCCGTACCGCTCAATCCGGCCGTCACGGAGGAGGGCAGGTAGAGCGTGACCTCGGCACCCAGGCCGAGCGTCAGCTCCTCGGGCAGACTCCGCTGCTCGGCATATTCGCTGCCCAGTGTCAACGGATTGCGCAGGACGCGGTGGATGCCGTCCATCAGTCCCGAAGTCTCGGCACCGCAGTAGCGGTAGAGCGGCACGTAGTGGGTAAAGGCCGTGAAGCTGCCCGTCTGACGGGCCGTCATCTCGCTGCGGGTCATCCGGACGTTGCCGGCCAGGTCGCGCCCCGTCAGCTCCACCTTCACCCAGTAGATCGTGTCGTTCACCGGCTTGGTCTCGTCGCCGCGGTCGATCACATCGACGTAATATTCGCCGTTGGACTGGAAATTCCCCAGCAACTCCGGATGGCGGCTGGCCATCCATTGGTTGAGAGCCACCGACTCCACGCCGGTATAGTCGCGGTCCTCGGGGTCGGCGCACGAAACGAGAATCGCCGCGACAGCCGACAGCAGGAGGAAAATAGAACTCTTCTTTATCATAGATTCAACTGTTATTCAACATAATCGATCGTATAGAAAATAGCCAGCGGGCTCTCGGGCGGCACGGCATAGAGCCACTCTCCGCCGCCGTAGGCCATCGTATAGGTCATGTAGACCTGCACGATGTCGCCGGCCCTGCACCCTACCAACGAACTTTCCAGTCCGGATATTGCAGGAGTTTCGCCCACCGTCAGCACATAGGGCTCGAACGACCACCACGTCGTGTCGAGTCCCTCCTCCTCGAGCGTATCCTTCAGCAGGGCGTTGTTCGTATAGAGGGGGATGTTCTTTTCGGTGATGGCGCGGAACCCGAACAGATAGATGCTCAAGGTGAGGCGGACACGGCTGCCCGGCATCACCAGCGGCCGCTGGTCGCGGTCGGCATCGTAGTAGTTGGTGATCCAGCGGTAGGCCGTCTCGCCCGAAACGGAGTAAAACGGAGGATCCTCCACGTCCGACGACGGATCGAAGGCCTCCGCCTCGCTGCGCAGACGCAGCGTCCCGGTCAGAAACGAGACGATCTGCTTCTGCTGGTTGGGCAGCACGTCCTCCTCGTCCGAGCATCCCGTAAAGAGCAGGCCTGCGGCCGACAGCAGCGCCGCGAAGAAGATATGTCCGACTTTTTTCATAAGCTCATAATCGTGCAAATATACGAAAATAATTCGAAACCGTGCCTCCGGAACGCAAATATCGGGCAGAACAAGGCCGGTCGAGAGCCGTTACCGGTTTCGGCCGGCCATAGCGGCGTCGATCCAGGCCCGGATCCTGGGGGCGGGGTCCTCCCACCCTTCGGGTTTGAGCACCTTGTTGTCCTTGGGGTTGTAGTGCGGCTTGCCGTCGGGCCAAAGTTTCGCCATATTGGCCTTCTGCACGATGTCGAACAGTTCGTCGGGCTCCAGCCCCATCTCGACCATCGTTCCGAGGGCGAAATAGATCAGGTCGATCATGGCATCCGCCTGCTCGTAAATATCCTCCGCCACCAGAAACTCGGCGACCTCCTCGTTCATCCACTTGCCGCGGCTCAGAACCCGGCTCTTCTGCAACATGCGCGGACTTTCGGCCACGGGGTGGCCGAACTTCTCGTGAAATTCGCGCACGTCGTTCCACTCTTTCTTCATATCGCTTCTCCAAAAAATCGTTGCGTCGCCGGAACGAATGCCGACGACGCAACAAAATTAACGGATTTTTTCGATTTTTCGTATCTTTTCGTCCGGGATTCTCTGCCGAAGCACGGTCCCCCGGACGAAAAGTGGGGAGACCGGGACGGCTACATACCCTTCTCGATGTTCCAGACGAAGGCCCGCGAGCCCTGCATTTTGGTCTGGGAGTCCATCGCCCGGAGAGCGTCGAGCACGGGGTCGACCTGCGCATCGTCGACGATAGCCAGCACGGAGGTGTTCATCGAGGGCCACGCGTGGGTGCCGTAGTGCGGTTCGCCGTCGTGCGTGCCGCGCCCCTCGGTCAGAGCCCAGCGGGTGAATCCCCGCACGCCGCAGTCGTCCAGAATCTTGTTCACACGGTCCGTAAGGGCCTGATTATAAGATATAAATAGTGCTTTCATAATTATTGGGCATTTTGCTGTTGTTGCAGTTTCTCCTGGCGCTCGCGCTCCTTGCGTTGGGCGCGGTTCACCAGAATCGAATAAAGTACCGGCACGATGAAGAGGGTGAGGATGGTCGAGAAGGTCAGACCGCCGATGACGGCGATGCCCATCGGCTGCCAGGTCTCGGAACCCTCGCCCGAACCGATAGCCAGCGGCACCATACCCAGGATGGTGGTGAACGAGGTCATCAGCACGGGGCGCAGACGGCTCTTGCCGCCGGCGATCACCGCGTCGAAGACACCCGATCCGCGCTCGATGAGCAGGTTCATGTAGTCCACCATCACGATACCGTTCTTGGTCACGATACCCACCAGCATGATGGCGCCGATCAGCGCAATGAGCGACAGCGGCGTGGAGGTGAGCCAGAGAGCCAGGAAGACGCCGGTGAAGGCGAACGGGATGGTGAACATGATGATGAAGGGGAACTTCAGCGACTCGAACTGGGTAGCCATCACGATGTAGACCAGAATGACGATCAGTCCGAAGAGCGTAAGCAGGTCGCTGAAGGCGTCGCCCTGATCCTCGACCGTACCGCCCACCTCGAGGGCCACGCCGTCGGGCGTCGGGTATTCGGCCACCAGACGGTTCACCTGCTGGAGCACCTCGCCCAGCGCCACGCCGGCACCCAGCGACGACTTGACGGTGATGACGCGCTGACGGTTTTCGCGCTCGATGGTCGGCGCGGCGAACTCCTCGCGCACCTCGGCCACCTCCTTCAGCTTCACGGGCTGGCCGCTGCCGCCGTAGAGGACGATGTTCTCGATGTCGTCGATCGAGGTGCGGAACGGCTCGGCATAACGCACCACGATATCGTACTCGTCGCCATCCTCGCGGTACTTCGCAGCCTCCATGCCGTTGATGCGGTTGCGGACGAACTGCGACGCCGTGGCGCTGTTCATGCCGTAGTAGGAGAGCTTGTCGCGATCGAACACGACGTTGAACTCGGGCCGCAGGTCGTCGCGCGAGAGCTGCACGTCGCGCGTACCCGGGATGGCGCTCATCCGGGCCTTCAGGTCGTTGGCGATATCGTTCGTGAGGTTCATATCATAGCCGAACACCTTCACGTCGACCGTGCTCGTACCGCTCATGCTGCCCGACTGTCCGCCGGGCGTCACGGTGTACTGACGCACCTCGGGGATGCGGTCCAGCTCCTGGCGCAGCAGGTCGGAGATGATGTAGATCGAGCGGTCGCGTTCGCCCGAGCGGGGCAGACGCATGTTGTAGTTGATGATGTGCGAACCGGTGGTCTGCATCGCCGCGAAGGCGTTGTCCGAGGAGTTGGCACCGGCCGAGGCCGACACGAGCACCACTTCGGGGAACTTCGCGTAGATGATGCTGTCGATGCGGCGGGCGATACGCGCCGTGTACTCCACCGAGAGGTTCTGCTCCAGCTTCACGGTAGCCGAGATACGGCCGTTGTCCGTGGGCGGGAAGAACTCCGAAGGCACCTGCGTAACCAGCCCCAGCGAAGCCACGAAGAGCGACATGAGCGTAAAGACCGTGATGCGACGGTGCCTTACCACCCAGTTCAGACCGCGGGCGTAGGCCTCGTCGAGCCACTGCAGCGCCTTGTCGATAGGCTTGTAGACGATCCCGATGCCCTTGTAGTCGTGTTCGCCTCCGTCGATCTTGAGCAGGAAAGCCGACATCATGGGGGTCAGCGAGATGGCCGCCGTAGTCGACACGCAGACCACGATCGTGACAATCCAGCCCAGCTCGCGGAACATGATGCCCGCCATGCCCGGCACCATCGTCAGCGGCAGGAACACGGCCACGACCACGAGCGTGGTGGCGATGACCGACAGCCACACCTCGTTGGTGGCGTAGATGGCCGCCTCCTTCGGATTCGAGCCGCGTTCGATATGGGTGGTGATGTTCTCGAGCACCACGATGGCGTCGTCGACCACCATACCGATAGCGATGGAGAGCGACGAGAGGGAGATGATGTTCAGCGTGGAGCCCGTGGCGAAGAGGTAGATGAACGAGCAGATCAGCGACACGGGGATCGTCATGCAGATGATGAAGGTGGCGCGCCAGCGGCCCAGGAAGACCATGACGACCAGCACCACGAAGATGAAGGCGTACATGATGGTCTCGGAGAGCGAGCCGATGGCGTCGGTGATCTCCTGCGAACCCTCGAAAATGAGCTGCATCTTCACGTCCGAAGGGAGCGAGGCCGCGATGGCGGGCAGTCGCTTTTCGATATCCTTGACGATATTGACCGTATTGGCACCCGACTGCTTCTGGATCATGACACGCACGCCGCGCATGCCGTTCACGCGCTCGTCCATCGTCGACTTCTCGAGCGTGTCGCGAATCTCGGCGACGTCGCTCAACATGACCGTCCGGCCGCCCCGGTTCGAGAGGACCACCTTGCGGAGGTCGCGCTCCGAGTCGGTGAACTCGCCGTCGGACTTCAGGTTGAAGGTGTTGTTGCCGATATCGATCGTACCGGCCGGGATGTTGACGTTCTCGGCGGCGATGATCTGGCCGATCTGCTCGATCGAAAGTCCGTAGGCCTCGATCTTGCGGGGGTCGACATTGACCTGCACCTCGCGCTCGGGAGCGCCCATCACCGAGACGGCGCCCACGCCGTTCACGCGGTTCAGGACATTGACGAGCTTCTCGTCCAGGATCTTGTCGAGGGCCGGATAGCTCTCGTCCGCCGTGACGGCCAGCATCATGACGGGCATCATCGAGGTCGAGAACTTGAAGATGGTGGGATAGTCCACGTCGTCGGGCAGCAGCGACTGGGTGCGGCTCACGGCGTCGCGGATGTTGTTGGCCGCCTCCGTGAGGTCGGATCCGTACTCGAATTCGAGGGTAACCATCGAGAAGTTGTCCGACGAGCGGGAAGTCATCTTCTTCAGGTCCTCCACCGTATTGAGGTTGTCCTCCAGCACGCGGGTGATATTGGTCTCGATGTCGGCCGCGTTGGCGCCCGGGTAGGTCGTGATGACCGAGATCTGCGGAATCTCGATCTCGGGGTACTGGTCGACCGCCAGCTGCATGAGCGAGAAGAGTCCGAAGACGATCACGCCGATGAAGAGCAGGGAGGTCGAAATGGGTTTTCTAACCGCGCTTTCGTAAATTTTCATAATCGGATAAGGTCTGATTCGTTATTCGGCGATTTCCACCTCTACCCCGTCGTCCAACCGCGAGAAGGCCGTCACGGCAACCGCTTCGCCCTCCTCGACGCCCGAGAGGATGTCGATCCGCGAACCGCTCTGGCGACCCTGCGTCACGCGGCGGCGTTCGGCCTTGCCGTCCTTGATGACATAGAGGTAGCGCTCCGACGATCCCACCTGCTTCTGCACGGCCACGTCGGGCACCATGACGCCCTCCTTCTCGCCCATGTTGAAGATCGTGCGGGCGAACATGCCGGGGCGCAGCACCTCGCCGCCATTGGGCACCGTAACCTCGACCGTGAAGGTGCGCGTCGCGGCGTCGAGCGCCGGATGGATCAGCGACACCCGGCCCGCAAAGGTCCGGTCGGGGAACACCTCCAGCTTCAGGTCGACGGGCATGCCGACCTTAACGGCGGGAAAGAACTGCTCGGGGACGTTGGCGATCACCTTCACCGGATTGATCTGCATGACATGCAGGATGGGCTGGTTCATGAAGAGGTCGCCGGCCTCGTTGTTGCGGGCCGTCACGACGCCCGTGATGGGCGAACGGAGCTCGATGTTCTTCTTCAGGTTGGCCACCACCTCGCGCTGCACGTCGAGGGCCGCCTTGGCCTGATCGATCTGCTGGGCGGAGATGCCGCCGGCATCGAAGACCGGCTTCAGGCGGTTATAGTCGTCCTCGACGGTCTTGAGCTGCACCAGCGCCTGGTTGTACTGCGTAGGGTCGAGCGTCACGAGCACCTGACCCTGCTGTACGCGGTCGCCCACGTCGACGCGGATGCGGTCGATGTGCACGCCCGAGGCGGCTGGGGTGATGTCGTTCTCCTTGTAGGGGAGAATCTCGGAGGTGTACTCCTCGGTGAGCTGCACGACGGCCCGCTCGGCGGTCGCCGTCTTGGTCAGGACGCGGGGCGTCTCGACGACTTGGGTCGTCTGCTGCTTCGAGCCGCATGCGGCCAGACCGAGCAGTGCCAGACAAATTGCTGCTGTTCTTTTCATGTTTCGTTCCGTTTATTTTATACACATATTTTCCGAAAAGGGGTCTCCTACCGCTCGCGGCCGATGATCCGGTCGTAGTCGGCCTTGGCCGAGAGATAGTCGTAGATGGCCTGCGAATAGTTCAGACGGGCCTGCGTCAGGGTGAGCTGGGCCGTGTTGAGCTCGAGCATCGTGCCGGCGCCGGCGTTGTAGCGGGTCTGCGAGATCGAGTAGGCCTTCTCCGCCTGACGGACCGTGGTCTCCTGCGAGAACATCTGCTCGCGGGCCGTGAGCAGCGTATTGACGGCGCTGCGGGCCTGCACGTCCACTTGCTTGCGGGCATATTCGCGCTGCAGGTCGAGCTGGGCGATCTGGTTCTTGATCGAACGGGACTGGTTCATCTTCGTCAGACCGGCGAAGATGGGCACCGACAACTGCACGCCGACGGAGATGGGATTGGTCCAGAAATAGCGGGCCCCGTTGTCGGGCGTCACGCTCAGGAAGGGAGCCATGTCGTTACCCGTATAGGAGGCCTGTCCGAAGGCCGCCAGGCTCGGCAGACGCGACGCGTTGGCGACCTTCAGCTGACGGCGGAGCTGCTCCTGCTGCAATTCGAGCTGACGCAGGGAGCTGTTCTCGCTCAGATCGACGGTCAGCGCGTCGGCACCGGCGAATACGGCGTCGCGCATGCCGTCCAGCTCGCCCGTCACCTCGATATCGATCTCCTCGGGCAGCGAAAGGTACATCTTGAGCATCAGCTCGGCCACCTGGATCGAGTTTTCGGTCTGAAGAATCGTCGGCTTCAGATTGCTCAGCTGCACCTGGGCGGTCAGCAGGTCGTACTCCGAAGCCAGGCCGTTGCGATACTTCAGCTCGGTTTCGTCGACGGTCTGCTTCACCGTGCGCTCCGACTCGCGGAGCACGGCGAGCGACTGCTCGGCCAGCAGGATGTTGTAGAAGGACTTCTTCACCTCGGCCACCAGATCGATGCGGGCCGAACGGGCCGACTCGACGGCCGACTCCATCTGCGCCCGGTTGAGCTTGAGCGTGCGGTAGACCTGCGGCGCGAAGAGCGGCAGCGAGACGTCGCCCGTAAAGGCGAAGGTGTTGTCGGCACCGAACGAGATGCCGCCGCGCATTTCGGACTTGACGATCGAGCGGGTATATTGGCCGCCCGCCGAGATCTGCGGCAGCAGGTTACCCCACGTCTGGCGCTTCACGTAGTCGTAACGTTCGACCTCCATGTCGGCGATCTTGACCGTAGGATTCTCGCTCAGGGCCAGCTGCACGGCGGTTTCGAGATCCAGCCGGAGCGGCTGCGCCTGTGCGGCGGCCGACCCGAAGGCCAGCGCGAGAGCAACCGTAAAAAAGACTCTTTTCATATTTTCGAATTCTTGTGTTTAATTTTCCTGCGTAGTTTCCGGACGGGGGGGGGTGTAGCGGCGCTTGTACTCGTCCACCAGCTCCAGTCCCTTGCGGGTCGAGATGCCGCGGAAGAAATTGCCGACGATCTGTACGAAGGCGTCGCGTTCGCTCATGCCGCTGGGCACGATCTCCAGACGATGGTTCATCAGCCCCGAAGCCGTATAATAGAGCATCGAGATCGCCAGGTCGAAATTGAAGTCCGAAACGAACAGCCCCTCCTCGACCCCGATCTCCAGCATCCGGCGGAAATCGCGGTAGTTCTTCTCGCGTCCTTCGGCCATCACCCGGTCGTGAACCGCCGGATAGAACTTCTTGAGGTTATCCATCATCCGCGTCGAGACGACCGTGCTGTCCAGAATATGGTTCAGCGCGATGAAGAGCCCCTCGAGCACATCGGCCGCATGAGCCGCCGCAGCCACGGTCCGCTCGCGCCGCTGTTCGAAGAAACGGGTGATCGACAAGGCGAGAAGTTCCTCCTTGTCGCCGAACTGTTCGTACAGCGTCCGTTTCGACACCCCCAGCGAACGGGCGATGTCGTCCATGCGCACGGACTTGATTCCCTGCTGGACGAACATCCGCATCGCCTCCTCGATGATCCGATCCTTTTGCGTTGGCTCCATAGTCGTTGTTTTTCCGACGACAAAGGTAATAATAAAAACTCGGAAAACAAGAAAAGTTTTCTATTTTTCACGGTTTTCTCCTCGACAATTCCGAAAAGGGAGAAACCGGCAACCCGGGCGTCATGTACCATTACTCTGTCATGTCGAGCGCAGGGAGCGCAAGCCCCGTAGTCGAAACATCCCGACCGGGCGGAACATTCGTCGGGTAATCGGCACGGATTCCCAATGATACGACCGCCGAGATTCCTCGACTCCGACTGCGGCTCCGCCCGGAATGACCGAAAAAAAAGACCATAAGCAGCCCGATGTCGGGCTGCTTATGGAAGAGAACTCATTTTCCGTCCGTTTCGGGAGCGGAAACGAGGGAATTACTTCGTCACGCGCTCCAGCCACTTCACCATGCCGAGCATGATGCCCATCGAGGTGAGGCAGACAAGCAGGAAGACGCTCCAGCACTGCCAGATGGGGAACTTGTTGTACATGAGCGGGCCGACCCACAGCATGAGGTTGCCCACGGCCGTAGCGCCGAGCCAGAGGCCCTGGCAGAGACCCTGCAAGTGCTTGGGAGCCACCTTCGACACGAACGAAAGGCCCAGCGGCGAGATGAAGAGCTCGGCCACCGTGAGGAAGAAGTAGAGGACGATGAGCACCCACGGACCCGAGATCATGGCGGCACGGGCGTCGACCGGCATGGCGCGGAAAGCCTCGGCGGAGGGGTAACCCATTACATAGGAGTAGGCGGCCAGGAAGAGGTAGGCGGTGCCGGCGATAGCCATACCGATGGCGATCTTCCGGGGAGTGGAGATCACCTTGCCGCGGGCGGCCATTGAGCCGAAGATCCACATGATGACGGGGGTCAGCACGATCACGAAGAAGGGGTTGATGGCCTGCCATACCTCGGGAGCCACGCTCGACGAGTTCACGAAGTCGCGGGCGAAGAGCGACAGCGACGTACCGTTCTGGTGGAAGGCGAACCAGAAGAAGACGGCGATAGCCAGCACGGCGAACAGGGCGTACATGCGCTGCTTGATCTCGGTAGCGGCGGCCTTGCGCTCCTCGGGCGTATAGTCTACGGACGCGGCGGCGACCTTCTTGCCGGGGGCGGGGAAGATGCGCTTCGTGGCGATGAAGATAACCAGCGAGATCAGCATGGCCGCCACCGAGGCGATGAACGAGTAGTGGATACCCTCATTGAAGATTTGCAGGTAGCGGTTGCAGAACTCGGCCATGTCGCCGACGGCGGCACCGCCGGTCACCTGATCGACGAGCTGCTGGAGGTTGGCCATCTGCTCGGCGGCCAGGTCGCCGCCCTTCTCGATATACTCGTGGCAGAGGGCGGGCAGCTGGGCATTATAGGTCAGCGCGTGCACCTTGAGCCACCAGCTGCGCAGCAGCGGAGCGATGAAAGGAGCCAGCACGCCGCCGATATTGATGAAGACGTAGAAGATCTGGAAACCGGAGTCGCGCTTCGACTTGGCGATCAGCAGCTCCTTCTCGCCCTTTTTGGCGGCGTCGGCCTCCAGGTTGTCGTACATCTGGCCGACGATGGCCTGCAGGTTGCCCTTGAACAGACCGTTGCCGAAGGCGATGATGAAGAGGGCCGCGCAGGTCAGCGGCAGCAGCCAGCCGACATTCTGCGACGTGGAGAGGATGGGGATGGAGAGGATCACATAACCCAGCGCCATCACCGTCAGGCCGGTCATGATGGTACCCTTATAGTTCTGGGTCTTGTCGGCGATCCAGCCGCCCACGAGCGCCAGCACATAGATGCCGGCATAGAAGAAGGAGTAGATGAGCGTGCTCTTCTCCTCGCTCAAGCCGAACTTGGAGCAGAGGAAGAGCACCAGCACGGCATTCATGATGTAGTAACCGAAGCGTTCGCCCATGTTACTGAGCGCCGCAGCCAACAGACCTTTGGGGTGTCCTTTGAACATAAAGTGAAAGTTTTAGGGTAAATAAAATTTTTCGACAACAAATGTAAAAAAATATCGGCAATTTGCAATCGCATCGTACGACAAACTGCCATATTTTTCCTATATTTGTAGAGATCATTCGCTGCTTTGCCATGAAAATTGCCACCTTCCGCCGGATCGTCCCGATGCTGTCGCTGCTGCTCGCCGCGGCCTGCCGCACGACGCCCGCCGGCGAGGCCCGGTTCACCCGCTTCGCCTACGCCGGGCACGACGCCCGCTTCGAACGGTCCATCGACCCCCGCAACGCCTATCTCAACCCCGTATTGTGCGGATTCAACTCGGACCCGAGCGTCTGCCGCAAGGGCGGGGACTACTTTCTGGTAACCTCGTCGTTCACCTTCCACCCTTCGATTCCGATCTACCACAGCCGCGACCTGGTGCACTGGCGGTCGATAGGATCGGTGATCGTAAGGCCCGAGCGGCTGCCGCTGGACTCCCTGCGCTTCAACCGGGGCGTCTACGCCGCCGACATCAGCTACAACCCGCACAACGACACCTTCTACGTGGTGAACACCTGCGTGGACGGCATCGGGAACTTCGCGGTGAAGTGCCGCGACCCCTTCGCAGGCGACTGGAGCGACCCCATTCCGCTCCCCGAGGCAGAGGGCATCGACCCCTCGCTCTTCTTCGACGACGACGGCCGTGCCTACCTCTGCCACAACGGCATGCCGCCCGGCGGACGGCAGTGGAACAGCCACCGCGCCCTCTGGATGCGGGAGTACGACCTCGACCGGGACTGCCTGACGGGCGACCCGGTGCTGCTGCTGGACGGCGGTCTGGACCCCGCGTCCCGCCCCGAGTGGCTGGAGGGTCCCCGCATCTACAAAACGGAGGGCCGCTACTACCTGCTGGCGGCTGAAGGGGGCACCTACGAGAACCATGCGCAGATCGCGCTGGTCGCCGATGCGGTGACGGGCCCCTACCGCCCCTGCGCCGTCAATCCCGTACTCACCCAGCGCGACCTGCCCGAAGATCGGCCCGACAAGGTGACCTGTGCGGGCCATGCCGATCTGATCGACACCCCCGAGGGAGATTGGTACGCCGTTTTCCACGGCTGCCGCCCCTACGCCGACACCCACTATAACACCGGGCGCGAGACCTTTCTGCTGCCGGTGGAGCGGAGCCGGTTTCCGGTGATCCTGCCCCCGGGCGAAGCGATTCCCACGGCGGTTCGCAAACCGGGGCTGCAACCCGACGGCCAGCCTCCGCAGAGCGGCAACTTCAGCTGGGAGACCGACTTTCGGGAGCCGCTCGACGGCCGCTGGCTGAGGATCCGCACCCCGCGCAGCACGTGGTGGCGGACCGGAAAGGAGGGGCTCGCGCTTCGCGACAGCGGCTGCACGCTCTTCGGGCAGGGCAGTCCGGCCTTCGTCGGGTGCCGTCAGCAGCACACCGATTTCGAGGCGGAGACCGAACTGCGCTTCCGTCCTCAGGAGGGGGCGTTCGCCGGTATGGCGCTCTTTCAGAACGAACGGCACAACCTGCTGTTCGGAAAGAGCCGCCGCGGAGGCCGCACCGAGATCGTCGTCATCCGCACCGAAAAACGGCCCGAAATTCTCTGCCGCCTGCCGATAGCGGACGACGAGGAGCCGGTCGTCCTGCGCATCCGCGCCGCGGGCGGGCAGTGCGATCTGGAGTATGCGGAGGCGGGCAAGCCCTTCGCGACCGCAGCGGCCGGAGTGGACTGCCGCAACCTGAGCACCCACACGGCCCGCGGGTTCAACGGCGTGCTGATCGGGCTCTACAACGGAAAAGCCGCGACTGAAACGAACAACGAATAATAAAAGATACAAAGAGATACGCTATGGAGACACATCTTCCCATTGTCGAACAGGACGAATGGCTGCGCCCCGTGGAGGGCGAAATCGAATACCGCCACCGGCTCTACACCGAACAGCTCGACCGCATCCGGGAATCGGCCGGGTCGCTGGTCGACTACGCCAACGGCTACCGCTACTACGGCTGGCAGCGGGACGAGGATCTGCGCGGCTGGTGGTTCCGCGAGTGGCTGCCCGCCGCGAAGGACGTCTATCTGTTCGGCGACTTCAACGGCTGGCAGCGCACCGAGTTGCGGCTCGACAAGGACAAAAGCGGCGTGTGGTCGATCTTCCTGCCCGACGCCATGTACGCCGATCGCCTCACGCACGGCTCGCTCTACAAGATCCACGTGCACGGCGACAACGGCTGGCACGACCGCATTCCGGCCTACGCCACGCGCGTGGTGCAGAACGACGAGACGAAGGACTACACGGCCCAGTTCTGGATTCCGCAGCCCTTCGACTGGTCGGACGACCGGTTCGATATCGCCCGGAACGGCGACCTGCTGATCTACGAAGCCCATGTCGGCATGGCCCAGGAGCGCGAAGGGGTGGGCAGCTACTGCGAATTCACGAAGAAGATTCTGCCCGTCATCCGCAAGGACGGCTACAACGCCGTGCAGCTGATGGCTATCGCCGAGCACCCCTACTACGGATCGTTCGGCTACCACGTGTCGAGCTTCTTCGCCCCGTCGTCGCGCTTCGGCACCCCCGAGGAGTTGAAGGCGCTGGTGAAGCGGGCGCACGAGCTGGGCATCGCCGTCATCATGGACCTCGTGCACGCCCACTACGTGAAGAACCTCAACGAAGGGATCAACGAGCTGGACGGCAGCGACCATCAGTACTCGCTGCCCGGCGAAGCGGGCTATCAGCCCTACTGGGACTCGAAGACCTTCGACTACGGCCGTCCCGAAGTGCAGCACTTCCTGCTCTCGAACGTGAAATACTGGCTCGACGAGTTCCGCTTCGACGGCTACCGGTTCGACGGCGTGACCTCGATGGTCTACCGCCACCACGGCTACACCGACTTCGACTGCCGCGAGAAGTTCTTCGACGAGGGGATCAACCGCGACGCCCTGACCTACCTCACGCTCGCCAACCGGCTCATACACGACTTCCGCCCGGGGGCCGTAACCATCGCCGAGGAGGTGAGCGGCATGCCGGGCATGTGCATCCCGGCCGAACAGGGGGGCATCGGCTTCGACTACCGGCTCGGCATGGCCATACCCGACTTCTGGATCAAATACCTGAAGGAGGTGCCCGACGAGGAGTGGAACATCTGGGAGATGTGGTCGATCATGACCGACCGGCTGCCGGCCGTGAAGACCGTGGCCTACGCCGAGTCGCACGACCAGGCGCTGGTGGGCGACAAGACGCTGGCATTCCGACTCATGGACAAGGAGATGTATTTCTCGATGGACCGCGCGTCGCAGAACCTGATCGTCGACCGCGGCATGGCGCTGCACAAGATGATCCGTCTGTTCACGATCTCGACGGGCGGGCAGGCCTACCTCAACTTCATGGGCAACGAGTTCGGACACCCCGAGTGGATCGACTTCCCGCGCGAGGGTAACGGCTGGAGCTACCGGCACGCACGCCGGCAGTGGTCGCTGGCCCGAAACGGATTCCTGCGCTACGCGTGGTTGGGGGACTTCGACCGTGCGATGGTGAAGATCATCCGCAAATACAAGGTGATGGGGGCCGGCTACCCCTACAACCTCCAGATGGACGAGGGCAACAAGACGATGGTCTACACCCACGGCGGTCTGCTCTTCGTCTTCAACTGGCACCCCGCGGCCTCGATTCCCGACTACATCGTTCCGGTTCCGGAGCCCGGCAAGTACAAACTGCTGCTCTCGACCGACGAGGCGCGGTTCGGCGGTCAGGAGCGCAACGACCCGGCGACCGAGCACTTCTCCTTCCCCCACGAGGGCGAGGACGGCACGACCCGCCACTACATGCAGATCTACAACACCTCGCGCACGGCGGCGGTCTTCAAAAAGGTGCGCTAAGCACCCTGCACGACAACGGGGCCTGTCCGAATTGTCGGACAGACCCCGTTATTTTCAATTCACGATTATTCTGTCATGTTGAGCGGAGGGGCGCAAGCCCCGCAGTCGAAACATCCCGACATGGCGGAACATTCACCGACACGACACGCACGGGCTCCCGCTCGCGCGACCGTCGGGATTCCTTGACTGCGCTTGGAATGACAATCGCGCTGTCACCTTGAGCGAAGCGATAGCGAAGTCGAAAGGTCTCCACATAACCGACATTCACCCTTGCGAGACATACCCGCAGTGCGCAGCCAGCGGAGGACAGACGGTTACGTACACTCCTTCGCCCCGAATGGCTGCGGACTGCCGCCGGCGTTTTACGCCGGCGATCATGCACGGTTCACAATTTATCCGTTCGCATACGACCGTCGGGATTCCTCGACTCCGCCTGCGGCTCCGCTCGGAATGACATATATCATTACCTGTTCCGGACGGCATCCGTAATGCGGCGGACGGCACGGTCGGCGGCTCCGTAGAGGGATTCGAGATCGACACCGGCCACCCGGCGGTTCTCGACCACGATCCGCCCGTCGACGACCACCGTATCCACGTCCGAAGCCTTGCAGCAGTAGACCAGATTCGAGATCAGGTCGTGGACGGGTTGCAGGTGCGGCTTCCGGATATCGATCAGGATCAGGTCGGCCAGCGCCCCTTCGCGCACGACGCCCAGTTCATCGCCGTAGCCGAGCGCCCGGGCGCCGCAGACGGTCGCCATGCGGAGCACCTCGTAGGCGGGCAGCACAAGCGGATTGCCTGAGGATACCTTCGCGAGGAACGAAGCGTTGCGCATCTCCTCCCACATGTCCAGATCGTTGTTCGAGCAGGTGCCGTCGGTGCCGATCGTACAGCACACCCCTTCGGCTGCGAAGGCCGACACGGGGGCGATGCCGCTCGCGATCTTCATGTTGCTGGTGGGATTGTGGGCCGCATGGACGCCGCGCGCCCGCAGCGTCTCCCGGTCGGCCGCGTCGACATGGACGCAGTGGGCGGCGATCGTCCGCCCGTCAAGCATCCCCAGCGAGTCGAGATACTGCACGGGGGTCATCCCGGTGCGCTCCCCCACCGCCCGCATCTCGGCCTCGGTCTCCGCCACGTGGATCGTGAGCGGCAGATCGTAGCGGCGGCAGAGGTCGCGGCAGCGAAGCAGGTTTTCGCGCGATACGGTGTAGGGGGCATGGGGCCCCGCACCGGCCCGCACGCGGTCGGTCGTCAGGGGGAGCAGCGCCTCCAGATCCCGTTCGAACACGGGCATATTGGCGTCCAGACAGCTGGGGCAGAGCAGCGCCCGAATGCCCAGCCGGTCGGCGACCGGAGCGATGCGGTGCTCGTCCCAGTACATGTCCACGAACGAGGTGGTACCGCCCAGCAGCATCTCGACGATGCCCAGCTCGGCACCCAGCGCCACGTCGTCGCCCGTCTGGAGCGCTTCGAAGGGCCAGATATAGTCGTTGAGCCACTCCATGAGGGGGATATCGTCGGCATAGCTGCGCTGAAGGGTCATCGCCACGTGGCAGTGGGTGTTCACCAGGCCGGGCATCAGCACCTTGCCGCGGCAATCCACCTCGCGCAGGCCGGTCGCAGCGGCCCGGTAGGCCTCGGCCTCCTCGGCCCGGTCGGTCGCCAGCACGATGCGGTTTCCCTCGACGGCGACCCAGCCCGTGAAGGATTTGCGGGGATCGTCCCCCGATGCGGTCATCGGAACGACGGTAGCATGGGAAAAAAGCAGTTTCATATCGGATTTATCGGTCGAGGGAGTTCCCCCGTATGGTTATGATTTCACGTCCGGCCGAGGAGTTCGACAGCACCTGCACCACCTTGTGGAAGGTGCCGGGATCGGCCTTGTGCGGTTCGTAGGTGAGGACGATCTCGCCCGACCCGCCCGGCGGCACGGGCCGTTTCGAATAGCAGCTCTTCAGGCACGAGCAGGTGGTCGTCACCCGCAGCAGCACGAGCGGAGCCGTCCCCTCGTTGCAGAAGCGGAACACGGCAGTCACCTCGCCGCCCCGGCGGGCGATGTCGCCGAAATCGTGGTCCGTCCGCTCCAGCCGGAGACGGGCCCCCTCGGAGCGTCTCGCCTCGCGACGGGTCGCACCCTCGCCGCGGTTATCGCGCAACGGCCCGCGGGCCGAAACGGAGAGCGTCAGCAGCAGCAGTGCCGACGCCGCGAAGAATCGAAGTTTCATCGTTTCAATGTAAATAAATAGGTGATCGTCCCCCCCTGGACGAAGCTGCGGCTCTCGGTGAAGCGGGCCTGCAAGGCGGCCTTCCGGGCCTCTTCGATCAGCTCGGGGTTGGAGATCGTGGAACCTTTGGGTTCGTAGGTGGCGTCCGTCACCTTTCCCGTGCGGTCGACCGTCACGCGGATGACGACCTTGCCCGACTCGTTGGCCGAGTAGCGGGGCTTGGGCAGCGCACCCACCAGCCCCCGGCCCTGCAACCCCTTGTCCAGCTGGTCGCTCCCCTCGGGACTCGACCCCGTGCCCCGGCCGCTTGCCGCATCCTCCTCGGCCCGGCTGGCCCGCGGATTGCCGGCGTTCTCGGGTTCGTCGGGGCCGCTCTGCGACTGCCGGAAAAGCGCACGCGGGTTGACCGTCTGCGTGCGGGGCGCCTCGCCCCGCGCGGGGTTGTTCTGCTCCTCGGCGGCCGGCTCGTCGTGCATCTGCGGTTCGGGAATCTTCGGCGCCAGCCGCGGCTCGGGCTCCGGAGCTGGGGCCAGCTCGACCTCGATCGCCTCCGAAGGGGCATCCGCGGGCCGTTCGATCCCCACCGTCAGGAACAGCACGGCGAGCGCACCGCCGTAGATCAGCAGAGCGACCGTCGCCCAGCGGCGCGGAGCATTCGTATCGTCCTTGTAGTAGTTCAAAGCCGCACGCAGATTAGTTGGGCTGCGTAGCCAGCAGCATCCGGTAGCCGTTGGCGCGGCCGATCTCCGACACCTTGACGAACTCGTCGACGATGACCGTCTTGTCGCAATGGATCGAGACGGTGGGCTCGGTCTGTCCGGCCAGCCGCTCGCGCAGCAGGCTCTCCAGTTCGTCGAGCGACTTCGCAGGCTGCGTCTCGACGTAGTAGTTGACCCCGGTGGCGGTCTTCTGGATCGTCACCGTGGTGATGGCCTTGTCCTTGAGCTGGTTCGAGCTCTTGGGCAGCACCACCTTGATCGCATTGGGATTGATGAGCGTGGTAGCCATCAGCAGGAAGACCAGCAGCAGGAACATCAGGTCGGTCATGGAGGCCGACGAGAAGGATTTGTCGACCTTGGAACCTCGTTTGATAGCCATGGCGCGTTACTTTTGAGCGGGTTGATTCAGAATATCCATGAAGGCGATGGAGTTGGCCTCCATACGGAAGACCAGCTTCTCGATGCGGGCCACCAGATAGTTGTAGCCGAAGTAGGCCGGGATGCCGACGCAGAGACCGCCCACGGTGGTAACCATCGCCACGTACATGCCGCTCGACAGCAGGGTCATGTCGACCGTACCGCCCGCGGCAGCCATGTCCATGAAGGTCTGCACCATGCCGATCACCGTACCCAGAAAGCCGATCATCGGGGCGCCTCCGGCGATCGTCGCCAGGAACGGCAGGCCGTTTTCGAGCTTCGACACCTCGAGGTTGGCGACGTTCTCGATAGCGGTCTGCACGTCGGACATCGGGCGGCCGATGCGCTCGATACCCTTCTCGACCATACGGGCGATGGGGCTGTCGGTCTTCTTGCAGAGCTCGACAGCCACGCCGATCTTGCCGTCGGAGATATAGTCGCGGATGCGGTGCATGAAGTTCATGTCGAAGGTCGAGGCCTTGCGGATAGCCATGTAGCGCTCGACAAAGATGAAGACGGCTACGCCGCCCAGCAGCAGCAGGGGCCACATCAGCCAGCCGCCTTTCATGAAGAGGGTTCCCAGACCCATTCGGGTCGTTTCGGCCGCAACCTCGGCAGCCTGTAAAAGAGTCATCATAACGAATTGCAATTATTTAAGTTTTACGTTTCTATCGGTTTCCGGGACGGACTGCGGCTCCTCCGATCCGGTCGCGGCGACCGCCTCGCGGGCCTGCCGGCGCTTTTCGCGACGCTCGCGGCGGGCCTTCGACGAGAACCGCTCGCGGATGCGGCGGCGCAGATCCTTCAGGTTGTCGAAATCCTCCTTATAGTAGATGCCTATGCCGGTCTCCTGCAAGCCCTGCGTCTCGTCGAAGCGGTCGATGGTCTGCGTGAAGCCCTTCAGGCGGAGCGTACCCGCCCGGTCGATCAGCCAGGTGATGTAGGCCTCGCCCATGAAGTTCGACATCTGGCTGTTGATCGCCTGCTTGTTGTCGAGCAGGTAGTTGCCCTCCACCTCGATGAAAAGCCGGTTGTTTACCAGGTTGGACGAGAAGCCGAAATCGACCTCGTCGCCCGCCGTCTCGGTCTTGGGCCGGTAGCGCAGGATGATGTTATAGTCGTCGGTCGAGAGCCAGTTGGCGACCTGGTTGGTCAGCAGTTCGAATCCGGTGGCGGCCGATGCCACGGCGCCGATGTTGCCGCTCGATCCGGTGGCGTTCTCGGGATAGAAGCTGTTGAAGGCCAGCAGATAGATGAACTGCCGGGCGATGGTGGTCTCCGTATTGAGGATGTTCGCCACGGCGGTCTGCGTCTCGGAGTCGGCCTGCGGCACGCGGATGCTGAACGACTTGGAGGGGTTCGAGAGCCGGTCGCCCAGATGGATGACGCACTCCACCGGCACGGCGCGGCTGTTGGCGTTGCGGTCGTCGGACGAGGCGCCCAGCAGCGGCTGCAGCGATGCCTTGAGCTTGTAGATGGCGTTGACATTCAGCATGGCGTCCATCGGCTCGCCCGTCCACTGGATCGTGGAGCCCGACTCGATGATGAACCGCTTGGTGGCGATGGGCTGCAGGGTGAAGAGGTAGCTGCCCTCGGTGATCTCGTAGTCGCCCATCATCTCGAAGACGTTCTCCCGCGGATTGACGTGAATATTGAGGATACCCTCGCCGCGGCCGCGCATCACGTCGCCCGCCTGGGGATCGATCACCAGCTGGAAGTCGAGGTTGGGGTGGATGTTGAGCGTGAGGTTGATATCCATCGCCCCGGCGCTCTTGTTCTTCTTGCCGTTGCGGCGCTCGAACATCAACTTCTTGCGCACCAGGTAGTCGGCCGTATCGATCCGGTCGGCCGAGACGAAGGTGACGAAATCGGCCTTCGCCACGTTGGACGAACCGGAAAGGGGCATGTAGAAGGTCGAGTTGTCGTCGGTGGCGGCGTTCACGTTCATCCTCACCCCCATCTTGTCGCCCGCAATACGGGCCTGCCCCGAGGCGTAGACCTTGCCGTAGAAGAGCTCGTTGTCCGACCGGTTCGTATTGAGCACGAGCATGTTGTCCGGCAGCACGTCGAGCCGGTAGGAGATATTGGCGAGGCGGTTCAGGTCGAGTTCGAAATCCAGTTCGCCCCGGTTCTGCTCCGAATCGAAGACGGGGACGCGTGCCGGCAGGTAGAGACGGTTGCCGTCGACGCGGATCCGCGCCTCGGGAATGCGGTAGGTCACCTGCGTGAAGTCGACCTTCGTCGAGAGGTCGCGCACGTCGATCGATCCCGACAGCCGGGCGTCGCGGTGCTCGCCCATCACCACCAGATCGACGTCAGCCGTGCCCTGCGTGCCGGAGACGATGCCCGACAGAACGGGGTCGAGCGCCGCCATGGAGAGGCTGTCGAGCCGCGCCCGGGCATAGTAGCGCACCTCGGTGGGACGGTAGTAGCCGCGGATCAGCGTGTCGCGCTGCTGACGGTCCACGATGAACAGTCCCGCGCGGTTGCGTTCGAAATCCCACAGCGACAGGAGCTTGAGCGGCGGAACGCGGAGATTGTCGTTCACCCGCATGGAGTCGATGTCGATGTCGGCCGAGATCTCGCTGCCGCTCAGGGCCGACTTCACCGTGGCGAAGCCGTTCGAGCGGCCCGATATGCGGTAGCCCATCGAAGCGGCTATCTGGGTGAGCGGCGAGAGGTCGAAATTGCGGAGCGTGAGCCGCATGGAGTCCTCGCGGCTGCGCGAGGCCACGCCGTCGAGCAGCAGCTCCTCCGAGGCGTTCCGCACCGTGAAGCGGTCGATGCGGATTCGCGACGAATCCAGCTCGATCCGGGGGGCGAAGGCCTGCCAGGTCTTGTCGCCGCTGGTAAGCTGCGAGGGCATCAGCCCGAGGGAGAGTTTGCGCGAGCCCGCCTCGTTGCGGCCGATCCGGCCCAGCCAGCCGAAGTTGGCCGAGAAGCGGGTCGCCGAGTCGGAGAATCCCGACGAGAGGTGGAAGCGGTTGTCGCGCGCGCCGCCCATCAGGGCGATGCGTTGCAGATGGAGCGCGCCGGCATAGAAATCCTCCGCCGTGGCGTGCAGGATCAGCGAGTCGCCCGCATTCATGGCCGAGAGGGCGATGTTGGTGGCGAAGAGACGGTCGCGTTCGATGAAATCGGCGTTCAGTTGCAGCGACAGGTGGCCGCTGGAGGGGTTGTAGAGCAGATGCAGGCGGGTGCTGTCGGCCACCTGGAGCCCCGAGGAGATCGCATCGGTGATGGGCGACATGCGCTTGACGGAGAACTCCAGCGACGAATAGTCCATCGCCTGCTCCTGCGGATCGTCGGAGATCGTCTGCGACTCCTCTTCCATCGGCGGATAGAGGTCGGGCAGATAGGTCCGCAGCGCCCCGGCGAGCTGCCGGAACGACTCCTTGTAGCCCCGGCGGCTGCGGAACGTGAGGTCGGCGAACTCGGAACGCAGGGAGAGGGTCTTGAGGCGTGCGGCGCCGTCCGCCTGCAAGAGAATCGGACCGGCATCGATGCGGCGGTCGTCGTAGAGATAAACCCCGTCATCGATCCGAATGCGCCCCGAGAGGTCGTCCATCGTGCGGCCCGTCAGCCGTCCGGTCAACCGCATGGAGAGTTGCGAAACGGTGTCGCGGGGGTTGATCCGCATGGCGTGCAGATCGGCCCGGTAGAGGTCGAGATCGAAATCGTAGGCGGGGCGGTCGCCCAGCCGGGCGGCACCGTCGAGGGTGAAATTCAGGTTGCGGTCGGTGGAGGTCAGGCGTCCCGTGTAGAGGTCGCCCTCGACCGCACCGCGCAGATGCAGCGAGTCGTAGACCACGCCGTTGAAGGTCAGCTGCCGCACGTTGCCGCGCACGTCGAGCTGCGGGCCGCCCTTGCCCAGCGTACCGTCGACACGGGCCGCCAGCGTGACGGGCCCCAGCAGTTTCTGATGCAGGAGGGTTCCCAGCCGCAGATTGCGGGTCGCGACCTGGCCCGAGAGGCTCTGCACCCCCTGCCGGGTCGAGAGGGCGAGCGAAGCATCGACCGTTCCGGCATCGGTAGCTGCCAGCGCCCGCGCCTCGAAATCGCTCAGCGGGCCGTTGAAGTCGCCCGAGAGTTCGATCCGTCCCGCACGGGCCAGCAGGGCCGAGAGACCGGGCGAAAGCTCCTTGTGAGCGATTGCGGCCGCCAACCGGCGGGCATCGGCCGCGTCGGTGCGCAGCGAGTGGAGCTTCACATCGAAACGGGTGCGGCCGGCGTCGGGCAGGCCGCGCATCGTCAGGTCGGCCCGCAGTTCCGACCCTCCCGACGTGACGAGGTTCCAGATCCGGGCCCGCAGGTTGCGGACCGTGCCGTCGACATCGAGATCGACCCGCTCGGCGACCAGATGCCAGTCGCGCAGCGAGGGGGCGAAATAGGCCGCGTCGTCGGTGGCGAGCACCGTATTTTCGAACCGGGCCCGCATGCCTACGCTGTCGATGAAATATTTGTACTGCGCCCAACTCTCCCCGTCGATCTCGACGGCGGAGGCCGCGAGGCGCGACCGGGGGGTGCGGATCACGGCGTCGGCCAGCGAGATACGGCCGTTGTCGACCGCAATGCGGGCCGCGAAATCCTCCAGCTCGAAGCCCGAACGCTCGTAGCCGGAGAGCCGGTCGAGCGAGCCTGCGATCCGGGAGCCGTCGATGGAAAAGTCGCTCAACCGCCCCCACAGATTTTTCAGCCGCATGTCGGTCCAGTCGATTCCGTAGTCGTGCCGGCGTTCGGCATTGCGGATCAGACGGAACTCCAGCCCCTCGATCTCCAGCGCCCCGAATTCGATCAGGAAGGGTTTCTTCTCCTTTTTCTTCTTCGTCCGCATGCGGTCCACCACCTCCTTGACATTCATCACGCCGTCGGGGCTCTCCTTCAGGTTGAACAGCGCATCGGTCAGCACCGCCTGCCGGAACGCCAGCACACCCCCCAGCCCCAGGCGGGAGACCGAAGCCTCGACCCGGCCGGCGTAGAGCAGCGTATCGTGCTGGAGATCGGCGACGTAGAAGCCATCGATGCGGACCCGGTTGAAGAAGCCCACCGACAGCCGCTCGATACGCACCTCGGTGCCCAGTTTCCGGCTTGCCAGCCGGGCGGCCCGGTCGACCGCAAAGTTCTGAATTCCCTCGATTTGCAGCAGCAGAGCGAGGAGCAACGGCAAAAATATCGCAGCCAGCACAACGGTTGCGATCACCTTTGACAATATTTTTATACCTTTGCGCATGAATTGCCGTTATAACTTGCAAAGTTAACTAAATATTAGTTAAAAAACGAATAACACCCCGATGGATATTACAATTTTAGGCATCGAGTCGTCGTGCGACGACACCTCGGCCGCCGTGATCCGCAACAACGTACTGCTGTCCAACGTCATCGCGTCGCAGGCCGTCCACGTGAAGTACGGGGGCGTGATTCCCGAACTCGCCTCCCGGGCCCACCAGCAGAACATCGTCCCCGTGATCGACACCGCCCTGAAGGAGGCGGGCGTCACGGCCGACAAGCTCGACGCCATCGCCTTCACGCGCGGCCCCGGCCTGCTCGGGTCGCTCATGGTGGGCGTCTCCTTCGCCAAAGGGCTCTCCATCGCCCGCAACATCCCGATGGTGGAGGTCAACCATCTGCAGGGACACATCCTCTCGCACTTCCTCGATCTCCCCGACCGGCAGCTCCCCCACCCCGACTTTCCGTTCCTCTGCCTGCTGGTGAGCGGCGGTCACACCCAGATCGTAAAGGTGAACTCGCCTCTCGAAATGGAGATCATCGGCACGACCATCGACGACGCCGCGGGCGAAGCCTTCGATAAATGTGCCAAAGTGATGGGGCTCCCCTATCCCGGCGGCCCCGTGATCGACAAACTCGCCAAAGAGGGCGATCCGAAGGCCTTCCGGTTCGCCAAGCCCCACGTCGCCGAGCTCGACTACTCCTTCTCGGGGCTCAAGACCTCCTTCCTCTACACGCTTCGCGGCGAGGTGGCCGCCGACCCCGATTTCGTGGAGAAGCACAAGGCCGACCTTTGCGCCTCGCTCCAGCACACCATCGTCGAGATCCTGCTGGACAAACTGGTGAAGGCGGCAAAGTTGACCGGCATCCGCGACATCGCTATCGCCGGCGGCGTATCGGCCAACTCGGGACTGCGCGACGGCATCGTCGCCGAAGGCAAAAAACGCGGCTGGCGGACCTTCCTGCCCGAGTTCAAGTTCACCACCGACAACGCCGCCATGATCGCCCTCTCGGGCCTGTTCCGCTACCGGGAGGGGCGTCTGTCGACGCTCGACGTCGCCCCCGTGGCCCGCATCGAGGACCTCAATGCGACCTCCGGTGAGTAGCGGCATCGCGCTGCGCGTATGGGCGTTGCTCCTGTTGTTCGGGGCAGGCCTCGGCACCGCCCGCGGGCAATCGTCCGACGCCCTTTCCGCCGGAGAGATCGTTTCGGCCGGGAAGGTCGCCCGACTCGGTACGGAGCCCTATTTCTCCGCTGTTCCGATCGGAGAGGAGATCGAAGCCCGCATGCGGGGTAAGAGCTACAAGGCGAACTGCACGATTCCTTTCGATGAGCTGCGCTATCTGTCCGTTCTACACTACGATCTGAATGGGAATATCCGTCGCGGGGAGATGGTCTGCAACCGCCTCATAGCCGACGATCTGCTGGAGATTTTCCGGACGCTGTTCGACGCCCGCTACCCCATCGAACGGATGGTGCTGATCGACGAATACGATGCCGACGACGAACGCTCGATGCAGAATAACAACTCCTCGGCCTTCAACTTCCGGTTCATCGCCGGCACGGACAAGCTGTCGAACCACAGCCGCGGTTTGGCCGTCGACATCAACCCGCTCTACAACCCCTGCGTCAGGCGACGCACGGACGGATCGCTCTTCGTCAGCCCCGAAGCGGCACGCCCCTATGCCGACCGCTCGCGCGAATTCCCCTGCAAGATCGACGCGGAGGACCTCTGCCGCCGCGAGTTCCTCCGCCACGGCTTCGTCTGGGGCGGCGACTGGCACTCGCTCAAAGACTACCAGCACTTCGAGAAGAGGTTGGAATAACGGCACATAACACGATACGAAACGGGGAGGAGCAGAATATTCTGCTCCTCCCCGTTTCGTTCGCCGCACATCAGAATTTCCAGCCCACTTTGAAGGTCATGAAGGTCCACGCGTCGTCGTAATGCATGGCTATTGCGCCGAACGAGAAGCGCCCATATTCGAATCCAGGCCCGATCTGAAACGCAAAATTCGTATTCTCTCCGCCATATCCGACCGCAACACCCATACCGATCTCTCCGTAAATCGCCCATCGGGCGCCGCAAGAGATAAAACCGCGGGCATCCGCCATCACCGGAATCAGCCCCGAACAAAAATCCGGATCATACAGTATATTCGCAACACTGCCACCCACGAACAGATAAGGATTGAAACGATAGCCCGCGACAACCTCCGGACAGACGAGGCCGGAGTCATACGCAATCGGCACAGTGTAGCCGGCATAAACACCACCCTCGAAATGCGGTTTGAAGTCGGAAGATTCCGTTTGTGCCGCAACCGTTTCGGCCATCGGCAACAGTACGCCACAGACGAGAAGACACTTTGCGAACATTTTCATCATACTTATTTTGAATTATTCTGCCGACCAGCTCCGGACGCGGCACACTAAACAGAAAGTGTGGAGCCGTTCGTTTATCCGTTCCGAGGCTCTGGTAAGCCCAAACTTCAAATAAACAATATCCCCACACCGATCGATCCTATCGTCGAGCGACAGAATCAAACACGGTGACGAGCGTTATTGCCTCCCTTGAAGTTTTTGAAATTTACCAGATTTCGGAACAAGGACCAGCGAAACACTTTCACTAATCTAAAATATCGTCGCCCCGCACGAAGCGACGGAACAAAGGTAAGAAAATTTTACCAAACAAAAAACGGGACACCCTTCGGTGTCCCGGATATGATTCGGAAACAAACTACTACCCTTTCAGGCGGTCGCGGAAGCGGTCGAACTCGTCGACGAGCGAGGTCATCAGCTCCCGCACGGAGAGGATTCGCTCCGTACGCCAGGCGTTCGCGCCGCAGAAGGCGTAGCCCGCGTCGAGCTTGCCCCGGAAAGCGTTGTATAGCGCCAGCATGATACAATAGGGCGACCGGGTGACGTCGCAGGTCCTGATGCAGTTGAAGGGGCACGCCTTCGGGCGCTTCAGCCCCTCGCGCACCTTCTCCAGAAAGCTGCTGCGGATCGCCCGCCCCGGCATGCCCACCGGGCTCTGGATGATCTCGATATCCGAAGGCGACGCATCCACGTAGCTCTGCTTGAAAGCCGGTGCGGCGTCGCACTCCTCGGTAGCCACGAAGCGGGTGCCCATCTGCACCCCCTCGGCTCCTAACTCCATGATTTTGTAGATGTCCTCGCCCGTATAGATGCCGCCGCCGGCGATGACGGGGATGTGGCAGCGATGCTCCTCGGCGAAGCGGCCCACCTCGCGCGTCACCTCGGGAACGATCCGCTCGAGCGAGAAGTGCTCGTCGGCGATCTGCTCGGGCTTGTAGCCCAGGTGTCCGCCCGCCTTGGGGCCCTCGACCACCACGGCGTCGGGGATGTAGTTGTACTCCGACAGCCACTTCTGGCAGAGCAGCTTGGCGGCGCGGGCCGACGAGACGATCGGCGCCAGCTTGGTCTTCGCCCCCTCGGTAAGGAACGAAGGCAGGTTGAGCGGCAGCCCTGCACCCGAGAAGATGATGTCCGCCTTCTCGGCGACGGCCGTACGGACCATGTCGGCGAAGTTGGACATGGCTACCATGACGTTTACGCCGATGATGCCGCGCGAGAGCTCGCGCGCCTTGCGGAGCTCCTCCTTGAGGCCCCAGATGCTGGCCTCGTTGTAGTCGGACGAATAGTCGCGATAGATGACGCCCAGTCCGGCCGACGAGATCACCCCGACGCCGCCTTCGTTGGCGACCGCCGAGGCCAGTCCCGAGAGCGAGATGCCGACGCCCATGCCGCCCTGTACGATGGGAATACGGGCGAGCAGATTTCCGATTTTCAATGATTTCATCATTATATTCTTTCTTTTATGGATTTCACCAGCCCTCCTGACGGACCGGCCGGTCGGGGCAAAGATAGGAAAATTATACGAAACATCGCATTTTCTGTACTGAAATACCGAAATCCGGCTATCGCAATATCCTTTCTACGGCCGCACGGGAGCCATTGTGTTTCGCCGCGGTTCCGGCTGATAAGATCGTCGAGACCCCTCGACAAGCTCGGGGTGACAGCTTTGCTGTCATGTCGGGCAGAGGGGTCGTGGCCCCGGAGTCGAAACATCTCGACAGAGCGGAACATTCACCGATGAGGTTCGTAATGGTTCACGCCGGAAAGACCCTCGGGCCCCTCGACAAGTTCGGGGAGACCTCTTATTGTCACCTTGAGCGGAGCGTCGCAGACGCGAAGTCGAAAGGTCCCGACATGGCTCGGCATTCGCCCTTACGATACATACCCGCAGTGCGCAACCAGCGTTATTTGCCGGCGATCAGGTCCGATTCTCAATTTATCCGTTCGCACGGGTTCACGCCGGCACGACCGTCGGGATTCCCCGACTGCGCCTTCGGCTCCGCTCGGAATGACAGAGACGAACAGCAAAGGAAATCGTGCATTGTGAATCGTGCATTCAGATAAACCCCACCTTCGCTCGGGCGCGCGGACGGGAGATCTCCCGCTCGACGATGCCGGTCAGGACATCGGCCGCGTCGTGCCAGCGGTTGGAGCGGAACTGACGACGATAGGTCGTCAGGTGGGCGTGCAGATCGGGCCAGAGCTGCCGCCAGGCGGCAGGCAGGCGCAGGTTGTGGAGCACGGTCGCCGAGTGGGAAAGGATGCGCGCTTCCTTGTTGCCGGACTGGTGGAACCACTCCACCTTCACGCGCGGGGCGAGCCGCTGCACGGCCCGGGCGAACCCGCGGCCGCCGTTGTTGCTCTCGATCAGGGCGGTGCGGGTGTCGGAACGGATCAGCATATCGGCCACCAGGCGTTCGGTCAGCTCCATCGGCTCGCGCGAATAGACCGCATCGGTGAGGTAGATCGTCCCGTCGCTGTCGACCGCATAGCTGACCGAGCAGAGATAGTCGTCGCCCGTATCGGCCGTATCGGTGTAGTTGGCCCGCCGGACGATATCGACGGGCAATGCGTCGTAGGTGGTGAAGTGGTCGCCGTAAAGCAGCCCCTCGGCAGCCGAAGGGTGCCCCTGATACATGCACTCGAAACGCCGGGGATCGAGCCGACGCTTCGCCGTCAGGAGCTCGACGCTCTGCCGCTCGGGCCACAGCGCCTCGCCGGACGACCGGGGATCGACCTCGTTTGCGGGCGAGCTCTTCAGCGCCTCGAAATTCAGATGCAGCCAGCCGTCGGCAGGCAGCCGGTCGAGCTGCGACCACTCGGTAAATGGCACGACCGGCTCGAGCGAGGCGAGCGTGCCGATCAAATCCTCCTCGTGCCAGCGGGTGAAGACGATCAGTTCGGAAGAGCGGTTGTGCATGCGGGTCTTCACCACGGAGGTGTACCACTCCCAGCAGTTCTCGCGGATGAGCGGGGAGTTGGCCTCGACGGCATCCTTATAGAGGTCGTCGAGGATGAAGCAGTCCACCCGGTTTCCGGTCAGCGACCCCTCGCGCCCCACCGACAGCAGGCTGCCCTCGCGGCCGATGATCTCCACCTCGTCGGCCGTCCGGACATAGCCCGCCGGCCGGGCCCCCTGCTTGATCCGGGTATCGGGGAAACAGTCGGCATACTCCGCCGAGTCGATGATGCGCTGCACGCGCCGGTTGAATTTGGAGGCCAGGGCGGCCGAATAGGAGGCGATGGCGATCTTCCGGTCGGGGTCGAGCCCCAGCAGGTAGGCCGGCAGGAGGGTCGTCGCCCCCACGCTCTTGCCGTGCTGGGGCGGCATGGAGACGATCAGGCGCCGCACACGCCCCCGCGCGAACGCCTCGAGCAGCCGGTAATAGGTGCGGTGAAAGGCGTGCAGCTCGATAAAGGGATAGACCCTTCGTGCGAAATCTTCGAAAGACGGCATGTCACTCCATGTTTTCGAGGTGCAGATCGCCGAACGAGAAGTCGTTGTCGAGCACACCGGCCGCGCAGACGGTATGCAGCTCCCACCATACGGGGATGACCGACCGAATCGCACGCCCCTCCCCCTCGGGCAGCACGACCGGCCGGCGATACACCACGCAGCTGGTCCGCAGCGTACACTCCACATCGTCGTCCGAGACCACGCGGACCGATCCGGAAAAGTAATTTCGGGTTCCGATCGCCTCCAGCAATTCCTCGGCGATCCGTTCGTTGAGTTCGGGTGAAACGGAATAAATCATTGTCCTTTCATTTTTTTGAAAAAAATTCATTGTCGATACAAACAAATTGTTTAACTTTGCAGGACAAATATACATTCAATTATTTGATTTTAGTTCAAAGATACCAATAAATTTACCATAAAATATTCCGATAGAAAATGGCGAACGAGTGGTTGAAACTGATACGAAAATCTTTAGGAATGACGCAACAGCAGCTTGCACAGCGACTTGGCATAGGAAAAGCCGCCCTATCGATGATCGAAACCGGCAAGGCGGCCCTGACCGCACGCAACAAGAATATATTGGTTCAAGAATTGAACGTCAATCCCGAATTCCTCGAATCGGGGCGCGAGCCCATGTTCAACGCCGAGCCCGACCTGACGGCATACCGCCACCGGACCGACAACTCGCTGCCGCTGCAAAGCGTGCCGCTCTACTCGATCGAAGGGACGGCGGGGCTGGTGCCGCTCTTCGCCGACCGGGCCGAGACCAAGCCGGTCAACTACATCCACATCCCCAACCTGCCGAAGTGCGACGGAGCCATCTACGTCGTGGGCGACTCGATGTATCCCCTGCTCAAGAGCGGCGACATCGTGCTCTACAAGCAGCTTTCGGACATCGCGGATATCTTCTGGGGCGACATGTATCTGCTCTCGATCGACATCGACGGCGAGGAGTACATCACGGTGAAATACATCCAGAAATCCGACCGGGAGGGATTCGTCAAGCTCGTCAGCCAGAATCCCCACCATGCGGACAAGGAGGTCGCCATGAGCCGCATCCGCGCCATCGCCCTCGTGAAGGCCAGCATCCGCATGAACTCGATCCGCTGACCCCGCCGCAAAAAAAAGCCTCGGGGGCGCAGAGCAATGCTCTGCGCCCCCGAGTTCGTCTGCGACCGGGCTTATTCCAACACGTCGTCCGGAGCCAGCGGACGATACGGTCCGTCCTTCGCCTCGAAAATAACGGCGGGCTCCAATACCGTAAGGCTATGCCACTGTCCGGCCGGGATATCCACCCCGTAAGCCCCGCTGCGGGGATCGAGGCGGAAACGGTCGGTCTCGCGGCCGAGATCGTCGTAAAACATCACATCGATCCGGCCCCGCAGCAGGATCTGGGTCTCCGAGGTGCTCCGGTGCCGGTGAATCGGCAGTACGGTTCCCACCTCCAGCGCATTCAACATACGCTGCGAGGTATCGTCCGCCGAATTTCGCAGGTCGCGATTCATGCGCAGCCGCTCGGAGCGCTTCGCCTCCGCCGCGACCGCATTCAACAGTTCGTCATCGAGTATCATACCTTACTTTTCTACAGGTTCGAAATAGGTGTCCGGGCGGGCGGGATCGAACGGTTCGTTCGCCCACATCACCGTGACGAGATTCTCCGTATCGGAGAGGTTGACGATGTTGTGCGTATAGCCCGGAAGCATGTGGACGGCCTCGATCTTCTCGCCCGAGACCTCGAAGTCCAGCACCTCGTCCGTGCCGATCCGGCGCATGCGGATCAGTCCGCGGCCCGACACGACCATGAAGAACTCCCATTTGCTGTTGTGCCAATGCTCGCCCTTCGTCACGCCCGGACCGGAGATATTGACCGACACCTGCCCGCAGTTCGCGGTCCTGATCAGCTCGGTGAAGCTGCCCCGTGCATCCCGGTTCATCTTCAGCGGAAAGGCCGCTTTCTCCTTCGGCAGGTAGCTCAGGTAGGTGGACCAGAGTTTCTTCGCGAACGAGCCGCCGGGGATCTCGGGGACGGCAAGCGTCTGCGGCTGACTGCGAAAAGTCTCCAGCAAATCGACGATCTCCCCCAGCGTAGCCCGGTGGGTGGTCGGGACGACGCAGTAACGCCCCTCCGGTGCCGGCACGGCATCGAGTCCGTCGAACTCGCAGCGATGTTCACCGCCCGTCAGGGCCGCGATCATCTCGTCCACCAGATCGTCGATGTAGAGCAGCTCCAGCTCCGTCGCCCGGTTGTCCACCCGGATCGGCAGATCGTTGGCGATGTTGTTGCAGAAAGTCGCCACGACCGAGTTGTAGTTCGGCCGGCACCACTTGCCGAACAGATTCGGAAAGCGGTACACCAGCACCCGGGCGCCCGTCTCCCGTGCATAGTCGAAGAAGAGCTCTTCGCCGGCCCGCTTGCTCTTGCCGTAGTCTCCCTCGGCGTAACGGCCGACGAGCGTCGCCTGAATCGAGCTGGCGAGCATGACCGGACAAGTGTTGCGATGGCGCCGCAGGGTGTCGAGCAGCGTCGACGCGAAGCCGAAATTACCCTGCATGAACTCCCCGGGATCCTGCGGACGGTTCACGCCTGCCAGGTTGAAGACGAAATCGGCCGCGGCGCACCACTCGTCCAGCTCCGCGGGGGAGGAGTCCGTGTCGTATTCGAAAACGCGGTCGATCCGCAGATCGCCGTAGTTCCGGGCCCGTCCCTCACCGATGTTTTTCAGCTGGGCGACCAGGTTGCGTCCCACGAACCCCTTTGCGCCCGTAACGAGAATATTCATATCAGCACTTCCTCCAAACCATTTTATCGACAATACCCGTATAGGACTGGATGATCTTCACCACCTTCGTCGAGACGTTCTCGTCCGTATAGTCCGGCACGGGGGTTCCGTAGTCGCCGTTGGCGTTCATCTCCACGGCGCAGTCCACCGCCTGCAACAGCGAGTCGGTATCGATGCCGGCGATGAAAAAGCAGGCCTTGTCGATCGCCTCGGGCCGTTCGGTGGAGGTGCGGATGCAGACGGCCGGGAAGGGACGGCCGATCGAGGTGAAGAACGAACTCTCCTCGGGCAGGGTGCCGCTGTCCGATACGACGGCGAAAGCATTCATCTGAAGACAGTTATAGTCGTGGAATCCGAGCGGTTCGTGCCGGATCACGCGCGGATCGAGCCGAAAGCCCGACTGCTCCAGCCGCTTGCGGCTGCGCGGGTGGCAGCTGTACAGGATCGGCATATCGTATTTCTCCGCCATGCGGTTGATCGCCGTGAACAGCGAGATGAAGTTCCGGTCCGTGTCGATATTCTCCTCGCGGTGCGCGCTCAGCAGGATATAGCGACCCTTCTCCAGCCCCAGCCGGGCGTGGATATCCGACGCCTCGATCTCGGGCAGGTTGCGGCGAAGCACCTCGGCCATCGGCGAACCGGTGACGTAGGTGCGCTCCTTCGGCAGCCCGCAGTCGGCCAGATAGCGGCGCGCGTGCTCGCTGTAGGCCATGTTGACATCCGAAATGATGTCGACGATCCGGCGGTTGGTCTCCTCGGGCAGACACTCGTCCTTGCAGCGGTTGCCGGCCTCCATGTGGAAGATCGGAATGTGCAGGCGCTTCGCGCCGATCACCGAAAGGCACGAATTGGTATCGCCCAGCACCAGCACGGCGTCGGGCCGCACCTCGACCATCAGTTTGTAGCTCCGGTCGATGATGTTGCCCATCGTCTCGCCCAGATCGGCCCCCACGGCGTCGAGATAGACGTCCGGATCGTCCAGCTTCAGATCGCGGAAGAAGATTCCGTTGAGATTGTAGTCGTAATTCTGCCCCGTATGCGCCAGCATACAGTCGAAATAGCGGCGGCACTTGTCGATCACAGCCGCCAGGCGGATAATCTCGGGACGCGTCCCGACGATGATGAGAAGCTTCAGCTTCCCGTTGTTCTTGAATGCTGCCATACGCTATCGGTCCATTTTCGCCAGCTCCTCGCGAATGTACGCCAGCGAGGCGATCTTCGCTTTGGTCTCCTCCAGATTCAGGCGGCGGGTATTGTCCGAGTTGAACTCCCCGATCGTCGCCCGCTTCCGGTCGCCTTCGGTGAAATACTTGTCGTAGTTCAGGTCGCGGTTATCGGCCGGAACCCGATAAAAATTCCCCATATCCTCGGCCTTCGCGCACTCCTCTTTCGTCAGCAGGGTTTCGTACATCTTCTCCCCGTGGCGGATGCCGATCACCTTGATCGCCTCCTTGTCGCCGCCGAACAGCTCGCACACGGCCTCGGCCTGCGTCCGGATGGTGCAGGCCGGAGCCTTCTGGACGAGGATGTCGCCGTTGACGCCCTTCTCGAAGGCGAAAAGCACCAGATCCACCGCCTCGTCGAGCGACATGATGAAGCGGGTCATGGACGGCTCGGTCAGCGTGACGGGGAGCCCCTTGCGAATCTGCTCGATCCAGAGCGGGATGACCGATCCCCGGGAGCACATCACGTTGCCGTAGCGCGTGCAGCAGATTTTCGTCCGCTCGGGATCGCACTGACGGCTCTTCGCCACGGCGACCTTCTCCTCGATGGCCTTCGTGATGCCCATGGCATTGATCGGATAGGCCGCCTTGTCGGTCGACAGACAGATCACCGACTTCACGCCGGCCTCGATGGCGGCCGTCAGCACGTTGTCCGTACCGATCACGTTGGTCCGGACCGCCTCCATCGGGAAGAACTCACACGAGGGCACCTGTTTCAGCGCCGCAGCATGGAAGATATAGTCGGTGCCGGGCATGGCCGAGCGGACGCTCTCCAGCGACCGGACATCGCCGATATAGAACTTGATCTTGTGGGCGACATCGGGATATTCGGCCTGATACTCGTGCCGCATATCGTCCTGTTTCTTCTCGTCGCGCGAGAAAATGCGGATTTCCGCGATATCCGTGCGGAGGAAACGCCTCAGCACCGCATTTCCGAAGCTACCGGTTCCACCGGTAATCATCAGCGTTTTACCTGCAAAAATACTCATATAAGCAATTTATCGTTTTTCACTCCCTTTCGGAGGCCCGCGCCTCCGCTTTCAATTCGTTCAGAATCCAGGTCGCCTCCCTGCCGCAAAGGGCATAGAGAATACAGATGACCGTGTAGACGATCATCTTCAGGTCGTAGCCGATGCCCCGCCTCTTCACATAGACATACTCCAGCTCGCGGCGGGTGGGAAACACCTTCTCCATGTACTCCTTTTCATCGGTAATCCCGTCGCCGTAGATAAAGTCGTACAGAGCCGCCGGACCGCTCAGGCCGACCGGCACCTCCGCGGCCAGGTTCCACTTGCCGGTGCGGAACAGCTCCTTCTGGTCGGCCGCCACGGGACGCGGCCCCACGACCGACATCGTTCCGTTCAGGATATTGAGCAGCTGGGGCAGTTCGTCGATCTTGACCCGGCGGATGAAGCGCCCGAAGGCGAAGATCCGATCCTGATCGGGACGCAGGCTGTTCTCGTTCGCCTGCCGGCACACCCGCATCGAACGGAACTTGTACATCCGGAACGGCTTGTTACCCTTGCCGATGCGGGTCGCCACGTAAAACAGCGGACCGGGGTCGGACAGCTCGATCCCGACAAGGGCCAGGATCCAGAGCGGGCTCGTGACGAGGATGCCGGCCACTGCGCAGACGACATCGAAAAGACGCTTTACGATTTCGTACATGGCCCGCTACATTCTGCGTAAAACGACCTCGAACGCCTCGGCATAGTCGCAGCCCGACTGGCAGCCCCGATAGGCGGCAAAACCCTCGATAGCCTCCGGGCTCCGGGGGTGCGGATAGGGGCGCATGACCCCGCGATACATGGCCAGCGCGGCGATCTTCGCCTCGACGCCCTCCTTGCCGACCTCGACGAAGAGGTTCGGCTGAAACCGGTTCAGCCCCGTATTCAGGGCCCACTCCGTGCACGAAGGAACCTCCATGTACCAGAACTCCCGCAGCGGCTTCACCTCCGGCCGGCGCTGAAACAGGCGGACGGCCTCCTGGCAGGCCAGCGAGGTCTGGAGATGGTCGTTGTTGGTGTCCGCCGGATGGTGCGTGATCACGACATCCGCTTCGCTCTCCCGAATCGCCGTCTCGATAAACTGAACCAACCGAATATGGGGAACGGTATTCATTTCGATATTGGGGAAGGTCCCCTCGAAGGTCCGGCCGACCCCCAGACTGGCGGTCGCCGCATTCAAATCGTCGTTCAGCTCGCTGTCCCCGGGGCGGAAAGCACGGGCACGGGCCTCGGTGCACATGATACAGACATCGACCTTATGGCCGGCCTGCGTCCATTTCCGGATGGACGCTCCCGCTCCCAACACCTCGTCGTCGGGATGGGCCGCTACAATCAAGTACTTCATCTATCCTTAAATATGAAAATTATCTATTACGTCCATCGGCTGCCAGTCCAGACAGCGTTTGGCTTTGGCATTGCTATAGGTATTCGATTTCGTCAGCTGTTCCAGACGATGGCTGTCGATCGGCAATACGCCGGTCAAGTCCCCGATTTTCGCCAGGCACCAGGCCATCCAATAGGGAATGGACGGAACGCCGTGCTTCTTGCCCAGCTGTTTCCGGATGCTCTCGGCCAGCTCCGCATACGAAGGATGCCGGTCGTCGCAAAGATTATAGACGCCTCCCCTTTCCTCGATTTTCGGGACGACATGGCCGATATCCTGAACCATCATCAGACTCTTACGGGTTCGGCCGCCGGCAATATTGACGTAAAAACCCTTGTCTATGCCCCTTATCATCGCCTTCAGATTTCCGGGAGGACAGGGCCCGGTCATGAGAGAGGGCCTCAGAATCCCGAGTACGACCCGGTGCTCGTCCGCCCACCGCACGAGAAACTCTTCGGCCTGCAACTTGCTGATCGCGTAATGGGAAGCCGGATTTTTCGGACAATCCTCGTCGATGTTTTCGCCCGAGGTTATGCCGTAGACGTCCAGCGTGCTGATAAAGATAAAGGATTTCGGAAGCCCGGACTTTTCCAGGGCTCTGCATAAATTGATCGTTCCCTGAACATTTACATCGTAAAACGACTTCACCTCGTCGGCCGTCTTCGGATACACGTGCGCTTTCCCGGCCGCGTGAAGAACCACATCGTATCTCTCCGCAAGCCGGGGAGAGGTGGCTGACATGTCTACCCGATAATCGTCATCCTCGGCAATCCCGACTGTGGCGACATCGTATCTTTCGCTCAGGATCGGCTTGATATTCCGCCCGAGAAATCCGGATGCACCCGTAAACAATAATTTTTTCATCATTCTCTGCTGTTTTTTCCTTCCGGCCGCCGATCGAGCGACCCGACTCACCAATTCACGCCGCTTTTAGCTTTCCGGAATTCCGGATTCAACTGTTTCATCAGGTTGCCGATCGATCCGCAGAAAAAAGAGAGGAGATCGAATCCGACCCAATCCTGATAATAGATATCCCTGCCGAAGAAACGGAACCACGAGGGTTTGCTCCGGAACCGGTCGGGGCTCTTCAGAAACCAGAGGATCTCGAACCCGAGGTGCCGCAGGCTTTTTCCGGGCCGGTATTCGTAAGGGCGCAGGGGGCGCCCCAAGGTCGCATCCGCAATCATCGTGGCGAAGTCGACCCCCGACTTGAAGGCCGAGCGGATGCAGGCCGGAAGACGCGGATTCAGCTCCATAATCAACAGCTCGCCCGAATCGGGATCCTCGATCAGATCGAAATCGGCGAAACCGACCCACCCGATCTCCTTGAGCAGACCGGCGCAGACGGCGACGATTCCGGGATCGTCGATCGTCACGTTGCAACAGCTGCTGCCCCCGTTGACCGGATAGTAGCGCTGCTTCCAGATCACGGTGCCGTATCGCAGCTCCCGATCCGCGTCCGTAAAGATCTGCACCTTTATCTGCCTTCCGCCCGGACGGACGAACCGCTGCAAGTGGCAGTCGCCGTACTGTTCGCGGATCCCGGGATAGACGGCGGCCAGCTCCTCGCTGCTCCGCACCAGGGTCATCCCCCGTCCTCCGGAGGTCAGATTGGGCTTCAGCAGCGCGGGATAGGGGAATCGCTTCACCTCGTCGGAGGCGGGATCCGCCGAAGCGAGATCGACCGTCTGCGGATGCGGATAGCCCCTCTTCCGGCATACGGCCATCAGCCGGTTCTTGTCATATCCGGTCATGAAGACCTCCGGATCGGGCATCAGCACTCCGGTTTTCGGGGCAAGCTCCGCCTTGTGCAGGCTCATATATTCGGCAGTGACATCCGAAGTGGGAATCAGCACGTCGAAAGAGTGCTCGTCCAGAAACCGCATCATGAAACGGTGATAGCTCTCCGTGTCGTGACTGTCGGGGCCGATGTACCGTTCATCGGCATAAACCGAATAATAACCGTAGCCGCTTTTCCGGCGGCACAACACAGCCGTCGCATATCCGCTGCTCCGCAAACATTTCAGGATGGCTCCGGACTGAACCGTGTCTGCATCCAGAACAAGTACTCTATTCATCTCTTCCGATCATTACGGTTTCACCGTGGCCCTTCAGTCCCATAGTCGTGAAGACCACCTTCGAGCAGGCGTCAGTCCCCAGCGGGAAACGCATCACCCCGTACTGCACGATCAGGGGCCACATATCCTTTTCGAGCCGATACACATCGGTCGTCCGGCCGTTCCGGTACTCCTTCAGGCGGGCAGTCCGATCCTTCTCGTTCTCGCCGCCTTCGACACCGGTGCTGAAAAAGGCCCGTCCGTCCCGGTAGGAGGCGCAACCGTGGCAGGGACCCTCGAAATCCTCCACCACCTCGATCCGGCGCGTCTTCCGGTCCATCCGGACGAAATGGACGGTATCGGGACAGCTGCCCGCATCCGTTCCCCAGATCACGGCATCCGGCGTAAAGCAGAGACCGATGGCCCGCCAGTCCTGCGATCCGGAGCCGATCAGCTCCCACGTCTCTCCGTTGTCGGCGCTACGGTACAACCGGCACTCCTCGTTCCGGTCGCCGTAATCGCCCGTACCCATCCAGAGGCATTTTTCGTATTCGTCCCACTTGATGTAGTGGATATGCCGGATATCTCCGGCAGGAAATGTCCTGACGATCCCGAAAGAGGCTCCGTTGTCCGTACTGCGGTAGAGACGGATCGCCTTCGACCGGTCCGGATTGAGCAGATACTCGCCGAAGAACAGAGTGCCGTCGGGGGTCATGCAGACCCCCTGATGTCCGGGCTTGTTCCCCTGATACCCCTGAAACAGATGGACGATGCGACCGTCCGGATCGACGACGCAGGTCTTCCGTTTCGCCGTCACCAGCATATTTCCGTTCGGCAAGGGCAGCAGATGGTGAATCCCCACCCGAAGCGCCTGACGCGACAGCCGGAAGCATCCGAAAAGACGCTCCGCAAGTCCGCCGACGCGATAACTCCTCGACACCTTTTTTCCCTCGTAATCGACGGCGAAGAAGCGCATGCCGCGCGCCACCCAGATTCTGTCGGGGGTTACGTACAGCGCCCTGCCGGACAACAGTTTCTCAAACCGCATGTTTCGTCAGCTTATGAATTCCGGCCTCCAGGCCGTCCATGTATTTTTCGAAAGTGAACTCCCGGCGGAAATAGGCCCGCGCACGCTCGCCGCAGGCCGCGTAATCCTCCGGATGCTCCATGTAGGCGAGCATGGCCGCCGCCAGTCCGACGTGATCCCCGGCCGGGACGCAGCGCCCGCAGCCGGCCTCGGCGATGACCTCGCGGGCCGATCCGTTGATCGCCCCCAGAATCGGCTTGCCGACCGTCATGTACATCTGCAACTTGCCGGGCATCGTATCTCCGACCGCATTGTTGCCCCGCAAAGTGATCAGCAGCACGTCGGCTTTCCGGTAGAAAGCGGGCATCTCGGCCCGTTTCCGGTTTCCGTAGAAGATGAAATTATCCTGCAATCCATACTCGGCGACCAGCGCCTCCAGCGCCTTGCGTCGGGAGCCGTCGCCCACGAAGTGAATCTTGTAATCCCTTCTCGGCCCAAGCACCTTCGCCGCCTTCACGATCACCTCGAGCGTAGATCCCGTCCCGAGATTCCCGGCATACATGAAATCCGCCACGCCATTGTCTTCAGCCGTCAGATCCGTTTCGAGCATCGACGGATCGGCGTGCTGCGGGAGATAGAAGAGCCTATCCTCGGGCACGCCGTTCACCTCGTGCAGATAGCCGATGAAAGGCTTGGAGGTCACGGCGATCCGATCGAATCCCCGGTATATCTTACGCGAAAGACCGTGCAGCCACCTGTAGAGAAGCCCCCGTTTCAGAGGCAGATGCGACTGGGCCGACACAGGCCAGAGATCGAGACAATACATCAGGAGCGGCGTCCCGTGCCTTTTCGCATAGTCCAGCGCAGGGAGCATCGACGTTACGGGCGAAAGCTGGTAACCGATCACGACGTCGAAATCCGCCGGCAATTCCCGCACGATCTTCCGGGCGTTTCTCGCGAAGCTCCAGTAATTCAGAGCCAGGGAGAGCGGATTACGTCCGCGCGGCACCTGCCGGGAGCGAATGACACGCACGCCGTCGATCACTTCGTCGCGCTTCGAGACATCCGCATAGCCGGGATAGATTCGCCCCTGCGGATAGTTCGGCAACCCGCACAGAACCGTCACCTCATGCCCCCGCCTCACCAGCTCGGGAGCGATGTCGTTGATCTGGAACTGCTCGGGGAAATAGTATTGCGATACGATCAGAATCTTCATTTAACAAGTTCCTGATATAAACCAACATAAGATTGAAAACATTTTTCACGGTCGAAACAGCGCTCGGCATGGGCGCGGCATTCCGAACTCAGGTTATCACGATCCTCTGCGACCAGAGAGTGAACAGCGTCGACGACGTCGTTCAGACGGCCCTGCCCGACAACCCGACCCGTCCGCGCGGTCAGCGCCTCGGGACTGCCTCCGGTCCGATAGGTGATTACCGGCGTTCCGCAAGCCATCGCCTCGAGATTCGTCGTCGGATAGTTGTCTTCATAAGTCGGATTTACGAACACATCCGCCGCCGCATACCACGCGACCAGCTCCTGTATGTTTTGCGTCCGCCGGATACCGATCATACCATCCGGCAGTTCCGCAGCCTGCTTCTCGGACACCCCGACCACGACACACACATATTCCGACATCGGCAGCATCCCCCGCAACCGGATAAAATCCTTCAGACCTTTCCGGTCCGTCCACGGAGATGCGACACCGAGAATTACCTTTCGGTCATTCAAACCCGGATGCACGACCAGATTCCGCACATCACACGGCCTGAAAATATTCAAATCTATTCCATTGTGGATGACTTTTGTCCGACAACCCTTCAAAAAAGAGTTTTGCAACAGTTCCGCCAGCCACGCCGAAACCGGGATGAACGTAAGGTTATCGGCAACTGAGCTGAACAAACGGCTCTTCAACCGGTAATTCGAAAACGAATTATCGACAAATAGCGACTTCGGATAAGCGGCTGTCTGCGGACAGTGATGACATTGGGTTTTCCACTTGTCGCACCCGATAAAATCGAAATAAGTGCAATGCCCCGTAAAGGGCCAGCAGTCATGCAACGTCCAGACCACCGGAATATCCTCTTTCCGCAAATAGTCGAACAACACCTCATAATTGAGATAATAGCCATGAATATTGTGCAGATGAATAATATCCGGCTTTATTTCGGACCGCAACCGTTCGACCAACCTTTTCGTTGCATGACGGCTGCCCAAACCATGCCGGTCCCGCAACAGGCTATACCAGCCGCCATGAATCTTCTCGTCCAGAGAAGAATTGACCTGAATCGTTTGCAAACGACTTTCGTTTTTCATTCGCGGACCGTGAGCCATGTAGCAATTCCACCCCTTTTGTCGGGCCAGCAGACCGATCTCTTCGGCTATTCTCCCGGTCGAACCGTAATTCAACGTCGTATTGATTTGCAAAAGTGTCTTCATGCGATGCCGGTCTTTTTAATCATTCGCGAAATCCAGATTATTCTTAATCACTTCGATCTGAAAAGCGGGATTCCATTGCGTATCGATCTCCCTGAAACAAGAGGCGCGCACCTCTTCCCGGCAAGAAGTCTTCTCCCTCAACCAGCGCTCTATCACACCCGTCAGCGATTCGACACGGTCCTGCTCGAAGAAATCTCCGGTCACACCCGGAACGATCGATTCGAACTCGGGCATCTGCCGGGCAAAACAATCGTGAGTAATCACCGGCGTACCGAACGAAAGGGCGTGAATGGCCGTCAGCCCCACGTTTCCCGGGGAGACGCACAGATCGGCATTGTAAATCAATTCGGCGCTCTTCGCATCGTCGTAACATGCCCCGTAGAACCACACCTGCTCTTCCAGCCCATCCCGGACGACCTGCGCTTCGAGTTCCTCCCGCAGGACTCCGTCGCCCACGAACACCAGATTGCAATACGCATCCTTTCTCTTCAGTTCGGACAATGCGGCGACGAGCATCTCCAGTCTCTTGACCCGCGTCAAACGCCCGATGAAAACGATTGTCGGATAATCGTTATGAAAGTGACGCGCGAATACCGGCGAGGGGACGATCGTTTGTCTCAAAGCCAGATGATGCCGGTAATCGAGAGAATTGTGAAGAACGAACATTTTTTCCTCCGGAATCCCTTTCTCCGCCAAAAGCTTCTTCGCATAATTGCCGTATAAGAAGATTCGGGACACATGTCTGTAGAGCCAGAGTTTCATCTTCGCCTCCCACGCAGACTCCTTCCCGTACCATCCGTGCGTCCAGATATGGATCTTCTTATGTGGGAAAAACAGGAAAGCGAGCCAAAAGAAGATCCAGCAGGAGACAGACCTCGTTTCGGCTACCATGAGAAAACGGCGGTAGTTTCTGTTGAAGAGCAGCGAGATGATTCCTCTCTGCCAATACGCCTTGTTGGGATTTCCGACCGTTTTGTAGAATCTTACGTTATGCAGATTCGACGTATCCATTCGTTCGATATCGGAATCCGTATCGGCAAAATACCAGTCGCAATCATACGTTTTATCTATCTCCTCGTAGATAGACTTCCGATACAATGCAGGAATATTGAAAATCAAACAGAGCTTTTCCATAGCAACTTCGGGCCGGGCTATTTCTTGTAACACGCTTTCATGCGATCACGGTTACGAGAGGTGAACCCGTATGAATAAACGATTGAAAACCAGAAAAGAGGCATCATCAGATAAGTTCCCGAAAACATCAGTACCACAAGCGGGTAGCTGACTATGGGAATCAAATGATAGGCTCCCTGCACGATCAGACGGTGAATACGGCGCAGCGAACCGATCAGAACGACGAGCCACAATGCGAAATAGGGAATCCCCCCCTGCAACAGCCATTCGCAGAACAAGTTATGACAGTACGGCTCGGAAATATACCGTTCGCAGATATCATATTGATGAAACGGGCCGTAGCCGAGCCCGGGTTTGGAGCCGATCAACTCTCCGGCTACCGCATAGACCCTGTCGCGTTCAGAAGTTTCTGCCATGTCGATCTTACCGTCCGCGCCGATAAAGGCAAAAGCCCGTTCCGCCCCCTTGCGAAACATTTCGTCGATACCCCATGCAGAAACATTCGTAACCGCCAAATAGAAAACCGCACCGCCAGCAGCTATCGAAAGGATCGTTCGCCAGAACTTATCTTTCGAAAAATAGAAGAGGACGGCGAGCATATTTACGATAAGCAAAACAGCACCGCCACGGCCGCCGCCCACGATGCAGATCACGGCATTCGCGATCATCAGCGCCAAAGCTATCGGACGATAATAGGAGGAGGCGAACAATTTATAGGAGTATTTCCTATCCATATTTTTCAGCCTCAGCCCGATCGAAAAAATTCCGAAACAAATCGCAGCCACGTAGGATATCGTCTGATGACCGCCGCCGCCGCCGATTGTCGACGACATTTCGTCTTCGACATACATGGAGGGCAGGGATATGATCAGACCGATCGAACAAATAATGGCCAAAGGTTCGAGATTCTTAGCAATAAGGTCGAACCGGTCGAACCGATAACAATATGTTCCGATAATAATTCCCGATGCGGAATAGGCGAAAAAGTATCGGATCAGCTTGGAGGTGCTCGATGAATCGTCCAGATTGCCGAAAGCGAACTCGATGACATACAAAAAAAGAATCAGCAACGGAAGCAAATAGAAACCGATACTGCCCTTCGCCTGCTTGTGGTGAAACAGCTCCTGGAAAACGACGTAACAGATAGCCAGCGCATTCGTACCCAATACGGTCAGAACATATATGGGACTCTCCTCCGCACCCGTATACGATATACCGAAAGCTGGGATTATCGCAAGGAATACGATCGTTACATACAAGCAGAAAGTTAACAAAAATCCGATCATAAATCGACTAACTCCATTTATTTATCAGTAAATTGCGACACTTTATCGCAGCATATTCCAGATCCGTCAGCGAGGGAACGAAAGACAATCCCAATCGGAAGCGGACGAATCTCAGAAGGCATCTCAGCCACTTCAGGTCGCTCGAAAACGGAGCCGACGGCTCGCAACAGGCGATCTTCAGGTCATCTGCATAAACGGCATCGAGCAGCGCCTTCCATTGGGGAACGATTATCTCCGGAGAAAATTTCCGGATGAACTTTTTCGCGTTCCGGCCGTACCGTTCGTTCCGTTCGGGCGATTGCAGCAGTTCGATGATATTCCGCTGCACGTCGGTCAGCGAGGAGCACAGTACTCCGGTCTTTCCGTCGACGACCGTATCGAAATGTCCGTTTTTCCGGATCGTTACCACCGGTAGTCCGGCCGTCGCCATCTCCACGATCACCATGCCGAAAGTCTCGGAATTTCGCGAAAGATTGACCACGCCGACCGACGAGTTCAGGAAAACATCCGTCTTTTCGTCCCCCAGGATTCCGAGAAATTCGACGGACGGAATGATTTTCCCCTCCGAATCCGTTATGAAAGGAATGAACTGTTTTTCATAATGCTCCTCGGCTATGCCGTACTTACCCAGCTTCGTTTGTTCGTACAACTGTCCCGATCCGATTACCAGAAGGCGTGCGCCGGGAACCTTCTTGACGATTCCGGGCCAGATCCGGCACAATTCGCAGAACCCTTTCACAGCGGCGAGCGCCCCGACGTATACGACCGTCCTCCCGTCGTCGGACCTCGGAACGTCGCAGGAGTCGTTGATCGGATTGAAAATCGTCACGCTCTTCCGGATGACATCGTTGTCGATATACCTGTCGTACTGCTGTTTTCCGACGAATACGTTGCATTTGATCTGCGGCGTTCGCGCGACGAACCGGCAAAAATCGGCATATACGTAATTGTGGCTCCAATAGACGACCTTCAAGCGGGATCGTGCGATATCGCGCCGTATCACCTCGCTATGATCCCGTATGATCAGGATATCCGTCCGCATGCGCTCGCACGCATCGACGACTTCGCTGTCACCGGAGATCGGGACGAATTTCCCCCCCCCGCTTAAAAAATAGGGCCGCACCGACAGCACGGATACGTTATATTTCGGATCCTGAGACAGATAATGCGCCAGCAGCAGCATGACGTATTGGGTCCCGCCCACACCGGGGTTTCCCTTTTCCAGGTTGGTCGCATCGACCGCAGGTCCGGGATTCTTGCCGCAATAAATCGCAATATTCATAACTATCCGTTAGATTGTTTTCCGACGAAACGGTAAACAGCCGCCGTTCCGATGAAGAACAGCGTAACGCTCAGCAGGTTGCTCACCGTATAATAATAGGCGCCCGACGCTCCGCCGTGCGCAAGCAGGAAGTAGCAGGCCAGCGATACCAGTATGAGGTCCTTCGCCATCCGCAGCGAGAACAGGATCCAGGGTCGGCCGACAGCGATCAGTTCGGCCTTGAACACATCGGAGCAGCAGGTCGGAATCGTGGCGAGGATGGATATATGCAGCACCCGCTTCATATCGATGAAATCGGCCCCGTAAAAGGAGATGATGACATCCGCAAACAGATATACCAGCACGAACGGCACGGCCGTACAGATCAGATAAACAGCCAGCAGCCGGGAGACGAGCCGCTGCTGCTGCGCGCCATCCGTCTTCGACAGATGGGACAGCACGACATTCGCCAGCAGTCCGGGAATCAGACAGATCACGGCGTTCCACTGTACGGAGGCGGAATAGAGACCGACCTCGCTCAAGGACGACAGCTTGGTGAGCATCAATATGCCGCACCAGTTGCACAAGGCATAGGAGATCTCCTGAAGGGCGATCGGAAACGAGAATCTGAGCAGCGATCCGACGCTGTCCTCGCAATAGCAATATATCGGCAGCCGGCGGCTCTCGCCGCAGATATACCAATAGTTTACGGCGGCATTGACCAGCTGCGACACGGCCAGGGAGAACAGCGCTCCGTACAAACCCGCGAAATAGGTCAGCGGCACGCACAAGGCGAACATGAGAGCTCCCGAAACGACATTGCTTTTCGCAATGAGGGAGAATTTTCCCAGGCCCGCGAGAATGCCGTTTCCGGTGCTTGCCAGCGCCTTGAACACGATGATGACCGACAGCATGCGGAAAACGGGCGCAATGCCGGGCGTTTCCAGAAACGTCTCGATACGAGGGGCTGCCAACGACAGCGCGATGGCGATCAGGGTGCTGAATGCGAAGGTGATTCGGGTCGCATTTCTGATGACACCGGGAATGCGGGTCTTGTCCGAGGCGAGGTATGTGGCAATGTAGCGTGTCGACGAATAGACCAGTCCGAACGTGGAGAGCCCCGCCATGTAGAACATGTTGGTTTTCACCACGCCGTACTCCCCGTAAAGATCCTTTCCCAGCAGGCGCGCGATCCATATTCCGGCGAAAAGCAGCAGGGCGTTTCCGAATCCGTTGCCGCAAACCGCCCAAAGGGAGTCCCTGAAAAGCGTACTGCGCTTCAGACGATCGGTTATCTCTCGAATCCTCATCTGCATCCAGTTGTTTTCCCGGTCAATCCCGCCGAAAGATATCCCGCGTGTAGACTTTGTCGGCCACATCGTCGAGGCACGGGTCGTAGCGGTTGGCCACGATGGCCTGCGAGATCTTCTTGAACTCGGCGAGGTCGTTCACCACCCGGCTGCCGAAGAAAGTGGAGCCGTCCGGAAGCGCAGGCTCGTAGATCACCACCGCAGCCCCTTTCGCCTTGACCCGCTTCATGACCCCCTGAATGGAGCTCTGACGGAAATTGTCCGAATTGGACTTCATCGTCAGCCGGTAGACGCCGATGGTGCAGGTCCTCTCTTCGGCGGCCCGGAAGTCGTTTCTATCGCCGTAAGCGTAATAGCCGGCCTTGCGCAGCACCTGGTCGGCGATGAAGTCCTTCCGGGTGCGGTTGCTCTCCACGATGGCCGACATCATGTTCTGGGGCACGTCCGAGTAGTTGGCCAGCAGCTGTTTGGTATCTTTGGGCAGACAATACCCCCCGTAGCCGAACGAGGGGTTGTTGTAGTGGGTTCCGATACGGGGATCGAGGCACACGCCGTCGATGATGGCCTGCGTATCGAGTCCCTTCATCTCGGCATAGGTGTCCAGCTCGTTGAAGTAGCTGACCCGCAGGGCCAGATAGGTATTGGCGAAGAGCTTCACCGCCTCCGCCTCGGTCGTCCCCATGAAAAGCGTCTCGACGGACTCCTTCAGGGCCCCCTGCCGCAGCAGCGCCGCAAAGGCATGCGCCGCCCGGTCCAGCCGTTCGTCCCCTTCGGGCCGGCCGACGATGATGCGGCTGGGATAGAGGTTGTCGTAGAGCGCCTTGCTCTCGCGCAGGAACTCGGGCGAGAAGAGGATGTTGCCGGAGCCGAACATCCGGCGGACGCTCTCCGTATAGCCGACCGGAACGGTCGACTTGATGACCATAACGGCGTCGGGATTGCTCGCCATGACGAGCCGGATCACCGCCTCGACAGCCGAAGTGTCGAAAAAGTTCTTCCGGCTGTCGTAGTTGGTCGGAGCGGCGATCACCACGAAGTCGGCATCGGCATAGGCTGCCGCACCGTCGAGCGTAGCCGTCAGGTTCAACGGCTTTTCGGCCAGGTATTTCTCGATATATTCGTCCTGAATGGGCGATTGGCGGCGGTTGAGCATGTCGACCTTCTCGGGCACGATATCCACCGCCGTCACCCGGTTGTGCTGCGCCAGCAGCACGGCGATGCTCAGTCCGACGTAGCCGGTACCGGCCACGGCTATCTTCATCTCCCGATCGAATGGATCCGTATTCATAACTTCATCTGATTTTTATCTTACGGTTTCGTTCTCGGCATCGAACTCTTCGAAACGGGAGTTCTTCGACCGGAACTCGGGAACGGTGCGCTTCATGAGCCGCACCATCTCGGGGATCTCGACGATGCGGGAAAGTTTGTCGAGTTCGTCCACCACCTCGCAGGCGTGTTCGTAATCGTACTCGCGAACCTTTGCGATACGAATGCGGTCGTGCGAAGTGGGCAGCGTATTTTCCGTATTGGAGAGCACCTCCTCGAACAGCTTTTCGCCGGGCCGCAGACCGGTGTAGGCGATCCGGATATCCTTTTCGGGCTCCAGCCCCGCCAGTTCGATCATCCGGCGGGCCAGGTTGGCGATTTTGACGCTCTCGCCCATGTCGAACACGAAAATCTGATTGCCGGAGGAGATCGTCGCCGCCTCCATCACGAGCCGGCACGCTTCGGGAATGGTCATGAAGAAGCGCGTGATTTCAGGATGGGTCACCGTCACCGGGCCGCCTTTGGCGATCTGCTCGCGGAAGCGCGGGATCACCGATCCGTTGGAGCCCAGCACGTTTCCGAAACGGGTGGTGACGAAACGGGTTTTGCCCTTCGCCCTGCCCTGCTCGATCGCCAGGCCCAGCGACTGCACGTAGATCTCGGCCAGCCGCTTCGTGCAGCCCATGATATTGGTGGGATTGACCGCCTTGTCGGTCGAGATCATCACCATCTTCTCCACGTCCCAGACCAGACACCGGTCCGCCACGTTCCGCGTACCGGCCACGTTGGTCAGCACCGCCTCGCACGGGTTCTCCTCCATCAGGGGCACGTGCTTGTAGGCGGCGGCGTGGAACACGATCTGGGGGCGGTACTTCCTGAACACGAAATCCAGCCGGGCCGGAATGCGGACATCGCCGATCACCGGCACGAAGCGCAGCGCCGGATAGCGCTCCTCCAGCTCCAGACGGATATTGTGCATGGGCGTTTCGGCATTGTCGAACAGGATCAGCTGCTCCACCCCGAAATTCGCCAGCTGACGGCACAGCTCCGCACCGATCGATCCGGCGGCACCGGTCACCAGCACCGTCTTGCCCCGGAAGTTGGAGACGATTTCGTCCATCGAGATCTTGATCTCGGGCCGGCCCAGCAGATCCTCGATCTTAATCTCGCGCACGGACTGTTTCATCAGCTTTCCGTCTATGATTTCGTCGAGGGGGGGGGTGATGAGGATCCTCAGGTCGCCCTCCGTCGCATATTTCAACAGCCGCTCCTGCTCGGCCCGAGCCTCCTCCTCGGAGGAGAACAGCACGGCATCGATATCGTGACGGTCGCACAGCGTCTCCACATCCTGCCGGGTTTCGAACCCGTAGACCGGATATTCGAGAATTCGGCGCCGTTTCCGGCCGGCGGTGCAGGTCAGAAAGCCGACGACCCTGTAGTGCGGCGAATTGCGGAGCCGCGTAACGGCGGCCACGGACTTGTAACCCGTGCCATAGACCAGGATTCGCTGACACTGCCAGCGATATTTGTAGCGGTTTTTCAGGATATCGTAGACGACCACCATGCCGATCCGGAACACGACCAGCAGGCAGAGCGTGAGCAGCGCATCCAGCAGCAGCAACCCCACGACGCAGGGGTCGGAGAGGAGAAAGCCGGGAACCAGCGCCACGGTTACGGTCAGCAGAAGCGCCTTCCCGAGAGCGGCGGCCACGAACCGGCCCATTTCGTGCAGCGTGGAGTGCCGGATCACCGAATGGTAGGTCTTCAGCAGATAGAACAGCAGAAACGAGCAGACTGCTCCGGCCGTCAGCCAAAGAACCGGGAACCAGGCGACCGTCGACAGATGCGGAAAGCAGAGACGGATCATCGAGAGCGAGCAGAGCGAGGCGAGAAACGAGATTCCCATGTCGATTCCCAGAATCAACGAGGTGCTCAGATAACGATCCAGATAAAATCGTTCGATAAGACGATGCATGTTATAGCGAGTTTACGATTGTACGAAAATACGGTCAGTCGATCCGTTGCAGGAAGCGGAGCGGGATGTAGGAGGTGGCGACGGCGACCACGCCTTCGATCGACACCACCAGGCGGCGGTCCTTTCCGATTCGGCGGACGTACCCTTCGGCCCCCTTGAACACGCCGTCGGTCACCCGCACGCGGTCCCCGCGCCGGCAATCGGCTCCGAAGGCATCGACGGGCTCCAGCCCGCGGTCGCGGATGGAGGTCACCAGCATGAAGATCTCCATCTCGGTGTCGGGAATCGGCGCCGGCTCCCGCCCCCCGCTCCGCCGGTAGAGCATAACCTTGCCGGTCAGCCGGCGTTCGAGGTCGACGACATAGCGCTCCTCGGCCCTCACGAACATCAGCGAGCCGACCAGCGGCTCCTCCCGGGAGACGGTCCGTCCGCCCACCGCCCTCTCCACGCGGTGCATGGGCACGTAGCTCCGCCGGCCGTCGGCGGCAATGCGCTCGCCGACCGGTGAGGTCCGGTTGTAAAACACCTTGAGGGCGTACCAGCGTTCGGGCGCATCGACCGTCAGGGACTCTTGCATGATTTCTGAAAAGGGTATACTTTCTATTCCCTCGCGACAACTGAAAACAGTCGCCGCGAAGCACTTCGGGACTCGTTCGCTCTACGGATCGCTCCGCATGCCGAACTTCGGTTCGCGCCTGACCGCAGGCGCCGGTCCGCAGCCCCGGGAAACTCGGAATTTCCGACTTTTTCCGAGAACAAAGTTACGCAAAACCCTTCTGATTACCAAATATTTTCCGCTTTTTTTGGCATTAAAAAATACCCCCCTCCCTACCACTAATCACTATAAATCAACAACTTACAAAATAAATCATCATAAAGTGACTCCCGAAACAGCGATAAATCAACCGTTTCGGCTTCATCTGCGGCCGGCGGGACCGCCCCGGCCGGAGAGCCGCGAAAAGAAATTCGGCCGGAAATGCTCCCGTGTGAAAAAAAAACGTATCTTTGTATGACTTAACTACGACAACATGCAGATCATATTATTATCCGGAGGCAGCGGAAAGCGGCTTTGGCCCTTGTCGAACGGCGTGCGCTCGAAGCAGTTCCTGCGCCTGCTGCCCGGCCCCGACGGCACGCCCGAGTCGATGACGCAGCGGGTCGTCCGTCAGATCGCCGAATCCGGCATGCTGGAGAACGCCACCCAACCGAGCGGCTCCGGAATCGTCGTCGCGACGAGCGCTTCTCAGCGCGACGCATTGATGAACCAGCTGGGCGACCGGGTGGAGATCGTCACCGAACCCGAACGGCGGGACACTTTTCCGGCCATCGCCCTCTCGACGACCTGGCTGCACTCCGTGAAGGGGTGTTCGCGCGACGAAACGGTCGTCGTCATGCCCTGCGACCCCTATACCGAGGCAGGCTATTTCCGCACCGTGAAGCGGATGGCCGAGGCCGTGGAGCGACAGGCAGCCGACCTGGTGCTGATGGGCATCCGCCCCACCTGCCCCTCGACGAAATTCGGCTACATCGTTCCGGCACCCGGCGCGCAAACGGACATCCTGCCCGTGGCCCGCTTCACGGAGAAGCCCGACGCCGCCCGGGCCGCCCGCCTGCTCGAAGAGGGCGCCCTGTGGAACGGAGGAGTCTTCGCCTTCCGGCTGGGCTACCTGCTCGACGCCCTGAAGAGCTATCTGCCCGATGCCGCCGGCTTCGAACAGGTACACGCCCGCTACGGCGAGCTGCCGAAGATCAGTTTCGACTACGAGATCGTGGAGAAGGCCCGGTCGGTCGCGGCCGTCCCCTTCTCCGGAGAGTGGAAAGACCTGGGTACCTGGAACGCCCTGACCGAGGAGCTCGTGTCGGAGAGCACGGGAAACGTCATTCTGGGCCGCCACACGGAGAACACGCACGTCGTCAACGAACTGGACCTGCTCGTACTCTGCGAGGGGGTGAAGGACCTGATCGTGGCCGCCAACTCGGACGGCATTCTGGTCTGCGGCAAGGAGCACAGCGAGGGGATCAAGGAGTACGTGGACAGGCTGAACGTCCGCCCCATGTACGAAGAGCGCCGCTGGGGATATTATAAGGTATTGGGGCAAACCGACTACGAGGACGGGCACCGCTCCCTTACCAAACTGCTCCACCTGAACGCCGGCTGTTCGATCAGCTACCAGACCCACGCCCGCCGCGAGGAGGTATGGACCTTCGTCGACGGCGAGGGGCTGCTGGCGCTCGACGGCCGGATCACGAAAGTCGGACGCGGCGACGTGGCCCACATCCGCCGCGGAGAGCTCCATGCCGTAAAGGCGCTGACCGATCTGGAGATCATCGAAGTCCAATCCGGTGACGAGCTGGTCGAGGAGGATATCTGCCGCTTCGACTGGAACTGGCCGGAAATGTAGCTGCCGTGAATCCCTCCGCCGACACCGAACTGCTCTTTCTGCTGCTGCGCTCCGGACTGCACACCGAAACACCGGACGACACGGAGCGGCTCCGCACGCTTTGCGCGGAGCACGGGCCCGACTGGCCGCTCCTCTACAGGCTCTCCGCCCGTCAGGGCATGCTGGCCATCGCGTGGGACGGAGTGGAGCGGCTCGTCCGGGAAGAGGCCATCCCCCCCGAACACCAGCCTTCGCGCACGCAGAAGATCCGGTGGGCGGTCAACGTGGAGCGGATCGAGCAGACCTATGCCAGACAGTGGGCCGCCGCCTGCGAGCTGGCGGAGCGGTACGCCGCCGCCGGCATCCGGACGGTCGTCCTGAAGGGTTTCGCCGCCGCCGTCCGCTACCCCGTTCCGGAGCACCGACCCTGCGGCGATCTGGACTGCTTCCTGCCGGGCGCCTACGAGGCGGGCAACCGGCTCGCCGAACAATTCGGCGCCCGCGTGGAACGGGATTTCTACAAACATTCGCACATCGTCTACAAGGGTCTGATGGTCGAAAACCACCACTTCTGCACGGCCATCCGCGGAAGCCGCAAGGCCAAACGGCTGGAACGGGCCCTGCAGGAGAACCTTGCGCAGATGCCGCCGACACCCCTGAACGGCTCGCACCTCGAGCTCCCCTCCCCGCTTTTCAACGCCCTGTTTCTGACCGTCCACGGCTGGGGGCACTTTCTGAACGAGGGGATCACCCTGCGGCAGCTGTGCGACTGGGCCATGCTCCTGCGCACCGACGGAGAAGCCATCGACTGGGCGCGGTTCCGGGAGCTGATCTCCGGACGCGACCGGGGGATGTACGCCTTCGCCGAGAGCACCCTGCGGCTGGCGCATGCGATCTTCGGCACGCCGATTCCCGACGGAACCGCCCCCGGAAAGGGCCTTCGAGAGGCCGACAGACGTCTGCTGCGGGACACCCTCTTCGACCGGAATCCGGTCTACAATACAGAGGGCTCGGACTGGCAGAAACGCTTCAAGATGGTCCGAAACATGCTGAACGACCGCTGGAAATACCGCTGCTTCAGCGAAACCTCATCGCTCGGCCAGTTGCTGCGCACGGGGCTCGCCTATCTGCTCGAACGGAACCCCCACCTCTGAAAGCCGCTTCGAGAGCCCTTTTTCCGGGTTTCTCAAAAAACATTTGGCGTTTATTAAAAATTTGTCTACTTTTGTAGACGATTAAAATTGGTCCGCCAATTCCGCCGAAAGTCAAACCAAAAGAACAGAAAACCGATAAATTATGAAAACCAATTACGAGATCCGCTATGCGGCGCATCCCGAAGATGCGAAAAACTACGACACCAAGCGCATCCGCCGCGACTTTCTGATCGAGAAGGTATTCGCAGCCGATGAGGTGAACATGGTCTACTCGATGTACGACCGCATGGTCGTAGGAGGTGCCATGCCGGTCGGCGAGGTCCTCAAGCTGGAGGCCATCGACCCACTGAAGGCCCCCTACTTCCTGACCCGTCGCGAAATGGGCATCTTCAACGTCGGCGGCAAGGGCATCGTCAAGGTCGGCGGCGAGAGCTTCGAACTCGACTATAAGGAGGCCCTCTACCTGGGTTCGGGCGACCGCGAAGTGACCTTCGAGAGCGTCGACGCCGCAAAGCCCGCGAAGTTCTACTTCAACTCCACGACGGCTCACCGCAACTATCCCGACAAGAAGGTGACGAAGGCCGACGCCGTAGTCGCCCACATGGGTTCGCTGGAGGGATCGAACGAGCGCAACATCAACAAGATGATCGTAAACCAGGTGCTCCCCACCTGCCAGTTGCAGATGGGCATGACCGAGCTGATGCCGGGCAGCGTATGGAACACCATGCCGGCCCACGTACACTCGCGCCGCATGGAGGCCTACTTCTACTTCGAGGTGCCCGAGGATCAGGCCGTCTGCCACTTCATGGGCGAGGTCGACGAGACCCGTCACCTCTGGATGAAGGGCGACCAGGCCGTGCTGTCGCCCGAGTGGTCGATCCACAGCGCCGCCGCCACGCACAACTACACATTCATCTGGGGCATGGGCGGCGAAAACCTCGACTACGGAGACCAGGATTTTTCGCTCATTACGGACCTGAAATAAGGCACCGCGACGGCAAATCAACAAGGAGATACAATAACCTAATATAACAGAAAAAAGATGGTGAATTTTTCTTTGGAAGGTAAGGTGGCGTTCGTAACGGGCGCATCTTACGGCATCGGATTCGCTCTGGCAACGGCATTTGCCGAGGCAGGCGCCAGGATCGTCTTCAACGACATCAAGCAGGAACTGGTCGACAAGGGTCTGGCCGCCTATAAGGAGAAGGGCATCGACGCCAAAGGTTACGTCTGCGACGTGACGAACGAGGAGCAGGTACAGGCTACCGTCGCCCAGATCGAGAAAGAGGTGGGCGTGATCGACATTCTGGTCAACAACGCCGGTATCATCAAGCGCATCCCGATGCACGAGATGACCGCCGCCGAGTTCCGCCAGGTGATCGACATCGACCTCAACGGCCCCTTCATCGTATCGAAGGCCGTGATCCCCTCCATGATCAAGAAGGGCCACGGCAAGATCATCAACATCTGCTCGATGATGTCGGAGCTGGGTCGCGAGACCGTATCGGCATACGCAGCCGCCAAGGGCGGTCTGAAGATGCTGACCCGCAACATCTGCTCGGAGTACGGCGAGTACAACATCCAGTGCAACGGCATCGGCCCGGGCTACATCGCAACGCCGCAGACCGCTCCCCTGCGCGAGCGTCAGGCCGACGGTTCGCGCCACCCGTTCGACTCTTTCATCGTAGCCAAGACGCCCGCTGCCCGCTGGGGAACGCCCGAGGATCTGATGGGTCCCGCCGTGTTCCTGGCATCGGACGCCTCGAACTTCGTGAACGGCCACGTGCTCTACGTCGACGGCGGTATTCTGGCCTACATCGGCAAGCAGCCGCAGTAGCCGACTGCCGACTGCCATGCAAACGCGAGGGATCATCCCTCGCGTTTTTCGTTTCGTCCGATAACAAAAAAGGACCGCAGATGTACTTGTAGTTTCAAAAACTATTCGTATTTTTACTATCCGCCGGCTCGAAACTTTCCGAGCCGAAACGACGAAGATTGATTTTTTCACCCCATGTGTCTGAACCCGAAAATAACCCCCGAATTGAAAACGGTGCTGGATCAACGTCTTTCGGAGATCAATCCGAATCTGGAAAAGAAACGCTCCAGGAAAACCTGCCTATCCGAAACAGCCTACAAACGGTGGTGGAACCGCTATGTTCAGGTCTTCACCGAGCTCGATACGGAGGACATTCACTATGAATATTATCAGGGACACGCCTGCCTGCATCTGGAAGGCCGATACGCTTCGAACGCATTTTCCCGTCAGGCACGCGAGCTGAAGCGAGCCTCGAAAGCATTCGAGGGAGAGATCAAATGGTTGGCTCCGGAACAGAATTGCATCAGCTGCATCGTGGCCGATCCGGTTAACGGAACGGAGGACCTGATCCGAAAACTGCACCGGCTCCACGAGATCTTCGAGGAGCAGCTGAAACGAATCTATCATGCGAAGAGCAGTTTTCGCCCGCTCACCGGTACATACACCCCGCCGCAGTCTCCGGCTTCCCGGCTCGATACAGGGACAGACACCGTATCGCTACGAAACTGCAAGATCGAAGAGCTGATGAATCTTCCGCTGGCAATTCCGGATTATCAGCGGATCTATTGCTGGGACCAGAAAGAGATCGTCGCATTGTGGGAGGATCTGAACGGAATAATCGCCGACCGCCCCTATCACCTCGGAACGATCATCCTGCAACACCGCGAGAACCGATACGAAGTAGTAGACGGCCAGCAGCGGCTCGTCACGCTCACCCTGCTGCTCTGGGGGCTGGGCTATACCGGCAGCCTTCCGCTTTTGGCGCAGCGGTTCCAAGATACGGATGCCATCCGTCACGTCGCCAATGCCAAAGCAGTCATCCGCTCCCTGATCCAGCCCCTGCCCGACAACGAGTTGCAGGATAGAATCATCGGCTGCGTCACTTTTTCGGTTCTTGTCGTCGAAGGCGAAAACCTGGATCTGGCCTGCACCTTTTTCTCCAATCAGAACTCGAAAGGGGTCAAACTAACGGATTTCGACCTGCTGAAAGCCCACCACCTGCGATACATATCGGCCGAACGGCAGGCGATCCACGTCGCCTCGAAATGGACGGAACTGACGGCCGGCAGGGAAAACGACGGACCGCAGATCGAAAAGTCGCTCGGGCAGCACATCTATCGGATGCGCAAACTGATCCGAAAGCAGAATTTCAACGAATTCGGCCACTACATCCGCGACGAGTTCCGTGCTGCCCCGCTAATGGATGACATCCCGCCTTTCGGCGAGCGACTCGACTATTACGAACCGATTCAGGGCGGCGCACACTTTTTCGCCTTCGCAGAACATTTCAACAACCGATATGCCCAATATATAGAGACGAAGCAGGTCGAGACGCTCCGACGGCATTTCGGCGGTCGCCACAAAGTTTATTCGGAGATCGCCGAAAGCCTGCTGTTCGCCTATTACCTGAAATTCGGCACTCCCTATCTGTCCGAAGCGCTGTTCTGCATCCTGCTGACTCTGTCGGAGCACCGGTATCAGAAAGCCCGCGCCCTGCCGGACATGGTGCAGCGCTACGCCCTGGACAGCAACCTGATTCAGATGCTCGAGTTCTCCTCGTCGCCTACCTTCTTTTTTGCCGAATCCTTGCGGGCCGTCGGAACGGGCGCGGGCGACTACGACCTGACCGGCGTCCGCTGGAACTTCTACAAACAGCTCTGCGAACTTTTCGCCGAACTGAAAGACTTCAGCGACTCCACCATAATCAAACGTATCGAAGATGAATTCTAACCGATATACACCCGCAAATATCGCAGACGGAAAAATCCGATTCTTCATCCCGCTGTACCAACGACTTTTCGCCTGGAGCGCAAACGATGTCGACCGCCTGCTGAAGGATCTGGAACACCATTTCTCCGGCACGGAAAAAGACACTCCCTATTACCTGGGCATTATCACGACCGTGACCGACAAGACGACCGATAAAAAGATTCTTGTGGACGGACAGCAGCGGCTGACCGTTTTGATGCTGTTCGCTGTCGTATTCATGAAATATTCGGAGAACTGGCGAGCTTTTTTCGACGGAGGAGAACGCATCGAACTATTCGCCAGAAAAGAGGACAGCACGTATCTCCGACAACTGGCCGAAGGCATAACGGACGGCACGTATGTAAACGAACGGATGAAGCAGGCCTATGACGTCATCAAGAGATTCGTCGACCGGTTAGAGGACAACGCCCGTCATGCCTTCATCGACAGCACTTTTTACCAGACTATGCTCTTCAATTCCGCCCTTCCGGATTCGTATCTCCGGAATCCGGAGTCCTTGAACCGGTATTTCGAAGTGATGAACTCCGCCGGTGTCAGCCTCGAGCCGCACGAAGTACTGAAAGTCAAGCTTCTCAAGGAGCAGCCCGACCAGCAGCTCCTGCTGAAGATCTGGAATCTGTGTTCGGACTTCTCGCGGCCTCTTATTCGGAAACAAGAGAATGTGTCGCTGGAAGATTATCGGGAATCCTATCGGAACCTTTTCTATACGCTTAGCAAAAAAGAGCCGGTCTTCCGCATTGTCGACCGCCTGAAGGAGATCCCTGCGAACATAAATGCGGAAAGCGAAAAATCGATACCCGCCATTGCGGAGATCCCGACCGAACAGCACCGATTCGACAACCGATTCGAATTCAAGGAGGAGCGAAGCGTCCTCTCCTTCCCGGAATTTCTGCTGCTGGCACTCGATATCTTCAAAAAACAGAGTGGAGAATGGGCCTTTCATAGGGTCGACAAACTGAACGAGCGTTTCACGGAGTTGCTGCGGCCGGAAGAGGTTCCTGCGTTCTACACCGAGATGCTGAAACTGCGTATCGTACTCGACTATTTCGTGATCCGCCGAACCGTGAACGGTACGGACAGCGACTATTCGCTGCTCTTCGCGGACACAGACCACGGCGAACGGCTGATGCAGTATGAGGCCATGCTCCATGTTTCCACACCCGCCTACGAATGGATAAAACCGCTGTACGAATACGTACTGTCCACCAGTCGTCCGGATGCCGCCTCCCTGCTGGTCCGGCTGAAAAAGTGGGACGACAAAAAACATAAAAACAAAGTTCCCGACCTCCAGGCCTTGCGCTATGCCACCGTGGACCGTTATTGGTTCTGGCGGCTGGACTATTACCTCTGGGAAACTTACACCGATCCGGAAAGAGCCGACAGCGACCGGGAACCGTTGATGGAAGGCGCTGCGCTGGATGCTCTCAAATCATACAGATTCAAGACGAATCGCTCCATCGAGCACCTTCATCCGCAGAATCAGCGCAAAAACGACACATGGCCGGATACGAATATCGACTCCTTCGGAAACCTGGCGATGATATCACAAAGCTTCAACTCCCGGCAAAGCAATGACGAAGTGCATGTAAAATTTTCCCGTCTCGAAACACAGATCCGGAACCGAGCTCTTCAAAGCCTGAAGCTGCTGTTTATGTACCTCGACGCGAAGAGGCACCCCGACGAGTGGTCTCCCGAGAGCTGCGCCGCCCACGAACACAAGATGATCGCCATCCTGAATGAGTCGTTCGCACCGCCCTGCGATAGCTAAAAAATTCGTGCTCATTTTTCGGTAGATAACGAATTTTTCCTATCTTTGTAAAACGATCTGCGGATATGGTGTAATTGGTAGCCACGTCAGACTTAGGATCTGATGCCTCACGGCGTGGGGGTTCGAGTCCCTTTATCCGCACAAAAGAGACCTTTCAGGTCTCTTTTTTTGTTGCCTATCCTCGGCAACATAAAGCGAATATGCTAAAAATCAATATCTTATATCTTTTCCCAAATTTCGCATCGACGCAATTGAAAGCATCAAAAAGCATCTTGTCGGGTGACGAAAAGGGAGCAGAGCCTTCGGTAAAAAAGTTGCCCCCGAATTAGTATTTAACAATCTGTATATCACAATGTTAATACATACTAATTCGGTTAAACGGATAAAGATAACGATAAAATAATTTGAACAATGAAAAACCAGAGTTTCAACATCTTATTCATCATGCGGAGCACCCGCATAAAAAAGAATGGACTTGCATCAATTTATCCACGCATTACAACAGGAGGCATGCGCCTATCTGAAAGCGTGGCTCGAACAGCTCAAAGAGGAGCCGGCATATCTGTTCGACATCCTCGTCGACGTCAACAAGGCCGCACGGATGATTCTCGACCGCATCCAGCCGGGAACCGATCGGGAACCCTGCACCGTGGCAGCGTAGCTGTCGGCCCGGAGGCCGCTGAAGCGTATCGTATGTCCGGGGCGGAAACAAAAAACAATTCGGATAATATTCTTTCTAAAATACATATCATCATGAAAATCATGTGTCAGGAACACTACGACAAGGTAGTGCATTATGCCGACCAGATCGGGGACAAATCCCTGCAACAGTGTCTGGATAAGCTGAAAGCGTGGGAGCTGCACTCACGCCGTCCCTGCGTAATCGAACTGTACCGGGATTGCGCGCCCTATTCGTTCCTTTTCAAACAGCGTTATGACGACGGCAGCTTAGGAATCGTCGGAGGACTCGTATACCACGGATCGCCGGACCGCTCCGGATGCTACACCATGAACCGGAACGATCGCTGGCAAACGCATACGTAGGTCTCTCTCTCGGCAACAGATATTCCTGAATACTTTCAAGATCCCGAAACTTAAATACCGGGTAAAGCCGGTGCTATTGCAATCAATATTCGATCTTGAAATAGTCGAGTACGGCCTTGTAGTTGTCTTGCGCTGTCAGGCAAGTATCCGTCAGATACTCCCGGATCTCGGGCCAGCGTTGTAGACCGCGGTAGTAAAACATCTTCAAGTCGTCTGTGATGATGAACGGCACGATGCCGTGTGCCAGACATTCCTTATACATCACGAGCCGACCGACACGCCCGTTGCCGTCCTGAAACGGATGAATGGACTCGAAGCGCTGATGGAATTCGAGGATGTCCGCGAAGGATTTCTGCCGATTCATATTGTACTCGCCAAGCAGAGCCTTCATCTCACGACGTACGTTTTCGGGTGCAGTCGTTTCGTTGCCGCCGACCTCGTTGGGCAACCGTTTGTAGGCACCGACGGCAAACCACTCCTTGCGGCTGTCGGAGGTGCCCGATTTGAGTAGGGCGTGCAGCTCCTTGATAAGCGACTCGGTCGGTCGCTCCTCGGCACGGTCGATAACGAGGTCGATACAACGGAAGTGGTTCGTCGTTTCGATAATGTCGTCTACGCGAACGCTCTCACCCTCGATGCAGACGGTGTTCGTCTCGAAGATGTAGCGCGTCTGGTCGTGCGTCAAACGACTGCCCTCGATATGATTGGAGTTATAGGTCAGATCGATCTGCGTATAGTGGTAGATGCCGCCTTTGAGCTGCATAGCCTTTTGCTCGCGCAGGGCGATGAGCAGTGGAAACTGCTTCGAGCGGCGACGTTTGCGCGTGGGCAAAGCGGCATCGGCGGGAATGTTCCATGTTTTTCCCGTGAGGAACGTACCCTCGATCTTACCTGCGGCGCAATAGTTTCGTGCCGTGCGCTCCGAAATGCCGTACTTCTCGGCGAAGGCAACTACTGAAATATATTTCATAATATCCATCTATCGGCAAGTATGATTCCGATTTCGATGCCAAAGATATAATTATTTGCCGATACCGGCAAATAACATAAAAAATGAATTAACTATAAACTTATGTATTTTGGGGGAATAACTCTGCATCAAAAAATTAGATCTCAATTATTACTAATTAAAAATCAGTATATATGGTATGAACATGTTCTGTATTCGTAATTAAGCATATTCTTAACTTTTCACTTTGAAATTAGCATATAATAAAAGCAACGAGCGGGGGATGCGTCCTCCGACTGTTTCATAATGTTCATTTCAATCGATTACAGATATGGCACGATACGAATTTTATCAGGACGACAAATGTACCCTCTGGCACCGTACGTACTACACGGTAGAAGCGCCATCGCAGAAGGAGGCATACGCATTAGCCGCAACGATCACAATAACAGAGAAGACGTGGGACGATGACATACAGGTCGAGGGAAGCGAATTCCTGTTCGATACGTTGGAGCCGATGACGCCGGACGAAAATGACCGGCAACCGACAGCAGAACTATATACCGTCGAAGAACGCCTGATTGCCGACGTTCTCCGCGGGCCCGTATGGGAGGCTTGGTGGAACGAACGTACAGGGACAGAGAAACTGCATATTGCGCCTTGCGGACGACACGGAAGAGCGGACGACGTAGAGGCCTGCAACGAATGGTGGCAGGCGCTGTCCGGAGCCGAAAAGATCGAACGATGGAGCGCAGAAACGATACAGGAATAGCCATCCTCGCAATGCCTGAGAGCCTATCGCGGCCCCCCTGCGCAGAAATAACACGGGCAGGCACGTGCGCGTACTCTTGTTTTACGATGTGAGCGTGATCATATTTGCCGAAACAAAACGGCAAACGCATGTACGAAAAACACCCATCGGAAAACGAATTGTTCGAAGCCATAGAGCGGCGGATGGAACACATTCAGCAGACGCTCGACGCCATGGCTAAGACCCGCGGAACATTCGACGGAGATACCCTGCTCGACAATCATGACTTATGCATGATGCTGAACGTCACAAAGCGCACATTGGCAAGGTATAGGCAAAAGAGACTGATCCCATTCTACAAGATCGACAGAAGGGTATTTTATCGTGCCGCCGAAATACGGGAGTTCATGAAAAAGTCCAATCGAAGAGAATGCGCCACATCCAAATAATTAGAATGCAAACAACCGAATAACATTGGCAGGCCATTCGAAAATGTATGAACCGAAATACATGCAGGTTAGGATTTCATCTACTTTGCCATACTGAACATAACAAAGTTTTATTAAATAATTCACAAATTTGTGAATTATAGAAGAAAATGTATTATATTTGCAGAAAAAGATAGCGCCATGCACATAGAGTTTGAGCAACCTTACTTAAAAGAGTTGTATGAGACCGGCAAATGCAAGAATAAGAAGCACCGGTTTCAACCGGAAATAGTAAAGAGATATATATCGTGTGTGCAACGGTTGCATGTTGTCGCTCGGGTGGAGGATCTGTTTGCTTTCACGGCATTGCATTATGAGGTATTGCAAGGAGATAAAAAGGGAATAGAATCCATTCGCATAAACAAACAGTACAGATTGGAGTTCAAAACTCGTAGCGATGGGGATCAAGAGCCGATCGTGACAATATGCAAGATTTTGGAAATAACGAACCATTACCAGTAGCGAAATGGAGCAAAGCAGACGTATAATAATAACTGGAAAGTCGAAACGGAATGTGTTCGATTCTCCGAACATGTATATAGATGACCTTAAAAACGTTGTTATCGACATCACGAATTCAATATCGCAATTAAAGGAAAACTTACTCGAAAACATTATTGAGTTCCAAACCGAGCATATGATCGAACGATTGGCTGATAAACTCCAAGATTCACTGGTCGATATTAACCTGCAATCATTTATAACATCGCAAATCAAAAACGATTTAGCGAATCTTATCACGAAGTTTTATCGTCCGATTACATATAAAAGCGAGAATGTCGATATTCGTTTCGACACGACTGTACATATATCCGACAGTTTTGCCGATGATACTTTGCATGATCGTAAAGAGCAGGATAAAATAATCGATATGAATTTCAATATCGACAGGACAGGAAATATTTTGTCAAGAATCCCAAATATTATTTTTCGATTCTATCGTCATTTAACCGATAGGACAAATGAATTATTACATGCCTGCATAACCTGCATAAGATGTAATAGACTTATGTATTATCCTGCACCTCCGGGTTCCGATCCGACAAAGCAATATTATTATAAGAAAAAAATCGAAGGCTTTTCCATGTTAACATAGCGGAATAGAGTTCCAAAGCAGAAAAGTCGAACATTAAAAAATGAATATGATGATTACAAATGATATTACACCGGCAATAGCAATCCATCCGGGATTTATTCTTAAAGAAGAATTGGAGGAAAGAGGTATTTCTCAAAAGAAATTTGCAAAGATCGTGGACATGCCATACACGCAGCTTAACGAAATATTGAATGAGAAACGCCCCGTGTCTGCCGATTTGGCATTGGCCATAGAAGTGGCCTTAGGCATAAAAGCGTATATATGGGTCAAGTTGCAAGCTGAGTATAATCTGCAAATAGCACGTGAAGATACTAAAATCAAGATCAGATTAGACAACATTCGTAAAATGTGTGCATCGTTATTATGACAGATATCAAGAGATGTCTAACAAGACCTAAATCAGATATCACCCTCGCCAAAATGAATTCTGGCGAGGGTGATATCGTTAAATAAATCATGTCGGCTTAATATCGCGACCGTAGCAGGATCCGAATCTCTATGTGCCGACAATTCATGATGCACGGGATCTGGACAGATCAAAAAGAGCGTTCTTTCGGTCAATTTGCTATTTATTTGCATATAATCAGTTGGAAACGCCCGATTACTCTTGTTTTTCGGGTAGAATAATTGTATATTTGTACAATTCAGCAAACACCTATCAACATTCAGCTTATGAAACACATAACCGACCGACGGCAGGATCGCGAAGCATAACCGACCTTGCAGGCATGATGACACGACATGTCTCATGCCCTTCTCAATCTTGACAGCCCGAAATAAAAGTTCCGTCAGGGCTGTACGATCTTTTTCTCTATTCCCTCCCGGCTGCGTCATCGCGCTCTTCCCGTAGCCGTCCATATATGGATTACATAAACCTAATTTTTATCAGACAATGCGTCCTCGTACTATCTATTCAATCATTATCGTTTTATTTGCTCAGGTATTCTTCGCCTGCAGCTCCGACCCCAAGGTCGACCCGGTCGATCCCCGCCAGCCTCGGCTGACGATCACGTGGAGCCCGCCGACATTGCTGCCGGCAGCCGGCAGCACACAGCTCCGCTTCTCGACCGACGAAGCCTGGCATATCGAGACCGCGGCCGGGGAAAATGCCGATCCCTGGTTCGAGATCGACCCCATGCAGGGAGGGCCGGGCGAGGATATATCCGTCTCGGTGCGCGTGAATGAGAATACCGCATACCTCGGACGCAGCTTTACGTTAACGATTCGAACGGCCTCTCTGGAAAAGTCCGTAGAGATAACCCAGCTCAAGCGCAACGCCATCATAGCCGGCGAGAACCGCTACGAACTCTCGGCGGAGGAGCAAACCCTAACGGTGGAGATTCTGTCCAATGTCGAATACGAAGTGGAGATCACGGAGGGAAGAGAGTGGCTCGCCGCAGACGACGCCACACGCTCGGAGCCGGGGTTGTCGACCTCGGAGCACCGCTTCACGGTCGGGGCCAACAGCGAGCTGCTGGAGCGCTCGGCAACCGTCGTATTCAAGGATCTCGCGAGCGACTTGCAGGACGAGGTGACGGTCGTGCAGGCCGCGATGGCCGACCCCGATCCCGAGCGAACGGCACTGAGGGCCATTTACCGCGAAGCAAACGGCGACGACTGGACGAACAGCGACAACTGGTGCACCGAAAAGCCCTTGGGAGAGTGGTACGGCGTAGCGACCGATGACGAGGGGCATGTCGTCGAGCTGAGGCTGCCGCAGAACAACCTCCGCGGCGCGATCGCACACGAGATAGCGAATCTCGGCCATCTGCGCATCCTCGACATGAGCCGAAACGAGCTGGAGTGCGAACTGGTCTACGAACGCCCCGAGGATTACGAGCTGCTGTGCGATCTGGACGGGCTGACCGAGCTGGAAGAGATCAACCTAAGCCACAACAAACTCAAATCGTGCGCCGGGGGTGTACCGGCATTGCAGAACATGCCTTCGCTGCGACTGGCAGACCTGTCGTACAATCAGCTCAATTGCTGGATATCCGATCCGGCCTGGGCGCCGCTGTTCGAGAACGGGCGTACCGTAGACCTGATCTTCAACGGAAACAACATGTCGGGCAACGTCGCCGGCTGCATCACGAACCACCCCGAGTGGGACAGACTCGCATTGCAGATCGTACGGCAGTATTATCCCTCCTTTGTAGAGTACGACAAGGAGATACATGTTCCCGAGTTTACCTTCACCGACCTCCGGACAGGTGCCCGGCAGAGCATCCGAGCCTTCTGCGCGGAGAACGAGCGCACGATGCTCCTCGCCTGGGACCCGACCGACGAGAAATCGATCCGCTTCGCCGAGCGGTCGGTACGGCGCTATCACAAGCTCTACGGGGCGCAGGGTCTTGCCGTGGTGGCCATAACGCCCGAAGGCGACCGGTACAAGCAGGCGGCCGAGCAGTATCTGGCCACGCACGAGGTGGAGTGGCCCGTAGTGGCGGACTATGCCGATGACGAAGGCAGACGGATCAGGCTGGATATGGAGCCGTACCCGAGCTACCTGCTCTTCGACCGCGAGGGAGTGCTCGTCGAAGACGTTTTCACGGGGGCATACGGCAACGTGGAATCGATTGTCTTCGATCTCGACCAACGGGAGTTCGAGTATGCGAACTACATGAACGAGTGGTGCCATAAAGTATTCGGTGAGTGCACCTATGAGAGTACGGATTACTCGATGGACAAGAAGACCGAGCTGCTGCAGCGAGCCTCGCGCGGCAAGGGGATCGACATCGTACTGATAGGCGATGTATATACGGATGTCGATATCCGAACGGGATATTACCGTGATGTGATGGAGTTTGCCATGGAGGCGTTCTTCTCCGTCGAACCGACCAAATCGTACCGGGAATATTTCAATGTACATATGGTATATGCTGTCTCGAAACGCAGACAATTGAGTGAGGATTGGGATGACAGCGCTCTGAGAACAGTGGCTGATAAGTATAGTACGCACGGCATACAAGAATATACCAATTATGTAGACGAATATATTGCGGCCGTACATTCAAATTCCACCAAACAGTTTCCATCGATTATTATCAATAATCATATTTCAGGCTGCACATTTATGGAATATACCCATAATTATGCGTACATCGGATTCCCATATAACAGGACGGCTCTTTTCCAAAATACATTCAAACATGAATCGATCGGTCATGGATTCGGGCTGCTCGGAGATGAGTATTCACGCCGCAGGCCACAAGATCCTACCGGAGAAATTCCCGCATCACGTAAAAAAGAACTTTTAAGTAAGCAACAAAGAGGATTATTTTTGAATCTTTCGCTGACGAATGATTCCAAGTCCGTATCATGGGCACATTTGATCGGGCATCCACGATATCCGGAGGTGGGTATGTATGAAGGCGGTTATGGTTATGAACACGGCGTATGGAGATCGGAAGCAGACGGGGTTATGAATCTCACTATTGAAGGTAGTTTCAACACTTTCTGCCGAGAGTTGATCGTAAGGCAGATCCTTACGTTAGCAGGAGAAAAGTATATGTTCGAGAAGTTCTTGGAGAAAGACATATTGCCGGAACAAATATCATCCACCCCTAAGCATACAAGTATGGACATGGAATATGTACATCATCCACCGGTTTTTATGGATGATAAGAATTAAAATTATGAATACACATTTGTGTAGATATATTAATCACTCACCTAAACAACATCATTATGAAAAAGCTATGGCTTTTAACCGTCGCCTTATAACACTACGGGGAGCAGAATAATCTGTTCCCCGCAGTGTAACGTGAATAAACCCTGTTACTCCAGCTGCCGGCGGTACACGGCATCGAGCGTATTGCCATCTTCGTCTTTCCAGACGAGCCATCCGTTATTGCTGCTTCCGATACAAAAATCAGCGGCCGTACTCGGGCTCGAGAACACCTTGTCGGAATCCATCACCAACACTCCGTCCCGGACCGTCGTATATTCTTCGAGGAGATTCGCCCGCTTCTCTTTCCAATGAAGCGATGGAACGGCAGATGCGGCGACAACGCTGCCTTTCATTACCGTGAATCCCGATGAATTATAGAAACCTTTGGCCTTGCATCCGCGGCCCCGAGTATAGAACAGATGCTGCGATTTCGGTCGGGCGATCCCGAAAATGTTGCAACCGATGAACGAGGCCAGAAACTTGACGTCCTCAAAAAACTCATCCATCGAATCTTTCTGATATTCGGGCAGGTTAGGAGCCTTGGGCGTCTGCTTGTTTTCGTTGAGAACGAACGTGTTCGACTGCTTGGCTTCCGCAATTGCCCGGTGCTCCAGATACTGCACGTCCGCTTTCGTCATATAGGCGTCTTTCGAAACGAAGATGAGCGCCTTCTGCCAGAACGATTTTTTATTCTCATGATCCTTGACACGCTCTCTGAAATTCTCCGTTTCACCGATGTAAGCCTGCGGCTTGGTCTGTTCATCCTCTCCGATAAGGATATAGAAGGCCGGCTTCTGCAATTTCTCCTGCTCGTTCAGATAGGCAAGCTCCGAACGCGGCACGACGAACATCTGACAAATCTTGTTGCTGATAAATACGTATTGCGTCCCTTTCGGATCTCCGTCGATCAGGTAAGTGGTTACTGTTTTCCCCATAAATGTCCAAATTTTCACATCGCCTATTTTGTCATAAAGATAGGAAAAATTCCGATTTATTGTCTATTTTTGTCCGAAAGTTGATGAATAGAACCGTTGCCTATGAATTTTCTGGAACTCGTAAAAGAACGCCGCTCGGTGAGAGCCTATCTGCCGCGGGAGGTCGAGGCGGAGAAGATCGATTACCTGCTGGAGTGCGGACGTCTGGCTCCCTCGGCCTGCAACCGGCAGCCGTGGCGGCTGATCGTCGTGCGCGACGAGGCGCGCCGCAAGGCGCTGCGGACCGCTTATGACCGCGAATGGTTCGGGCAGGCCCCGGTCTGCATCGTCGTCTGCGTCGACGATTCGGAGGCCTGGACCCGCTCCTGCGACGGCCGCTGCCACAGCGACGTGGATGCGGCCATCGTCGCCGAACACCTCGTGCTGGCGGCCGCCGAGCAGGGGCTGGGCTGCTGCTGGGTATGCGCCTTCGACCCTGCACGCTGCACCGAAGCCCTCGGCATCGAGGCTCCGCTGCGCCCCGTAGCCCTTCTGCCGATCGGCTACCCCGCCCCGGCTGCCGCCTCGCCGAAGAACCGGAAACCGACCGACGAAATCGTAAAGGAGCTGTAAGATGGAGGAGTTGAACGGACTGGACAAAATCGCGCAGCGCTGGCTCGACGACCTGCTGGTGCGGCTGGGACTCTCGGCCGACATGGCCGACTCGACCGACCGCTGGATCATCCTGCTGGCCATCGTCCTGCTGGCCGTGGCCGTCGACCTGACGATCCGGTTCTTTCTGCTGCGCATCGTCAGGAAAGTAGTCGCCCGCACGAAGGTCACCTGGGACGACATCATCTTCGACGACAAGGTGATGCGTCGTCTGTGCAACATCGTCACGCCGGTGCTTATCAGCGTGATGCTGCCCATCGCCATCTCGGCGAAGGACGCCTCGACGCACCGGCTCTACCTGATTCTGGTGCGCCTGATCGACATCTACCTGGTCCTCTCCGTGCTGCGGTTCGTGAACTCCATGCTGCGGGCCGTCTTCGAGCTCGCCGACCACCGGGCCGAGTGGCAGGGACGCCCCATCAAGGGGCTGATGCAGACCGGTCAGGTGATCGCCGCCCTGATCTCGGCAATTCTGATCGTCTCGATCCTGATCGACAAGTCCCCCACCATCCTGCTGACCGGACTGGGTGCCTCGGCAGCCGTCATGATGCTGATCTTCAAAGATTCGATTCTGGGTCTGGTATCGGGCGTCCAGCTCGCCCTGAACGACATGCTCAAGGTGGGCGACTGGATCTACATGCCCCAGCGCGACGTGAACGGCATCGTGGAAGAGGTGGCCCTCACGGTGGTGAAGGTCCGCGCGTGGGACAATACGCTCATCAACCTGCCGCCCTACCTGCTCATCAGCGAGTCGTTCGAGAACTGGCAGGCCATGCGCAACTCGGGCGGACGGCGCGTGATGCGCTCGATCAACATCGACATGTCGAGCATCCGCTTCGCCGACACGGAGCTGCTGAGCCGGCTGCGGCAGAGCGAGCTCCTGCAGAGCGGCATGGCCGACGAAACGGGCCGCACGCTCGAAGGGGAGGCCGTGACGAATCTGGACCTCTACATGCGCTACATACAGCGCTACATCGAACACCACCCCCGCGTACGCCACACCATGCTGACGCTGGTGCGCCAGCTGCAACCCTCGGAATGGGGCCTGCCCGTGCAGCTCTATTTCTTCTCGGCCAATGTCAACTGGGTTCCCTACGAACAACTCCAGAGCGAAGTCCTCTCGCACGTCATCGCCCTCGCCCCGCTCTTCGATCTGCGGATCTACCAGGCCCCGACCGGGGCCGACCTGCAGCGGCTGGGGCCTGAAAAATAGCGCCGGAGCTTCCGGACATACGAACAGCGCCGAGTCCATGGGGACTCGGCGCTGTTTTTCGCGGTGTTCCGTGCGTACTACTCCTCCTGACGGTAGGTGTGCTCCACGTAGATGGCGTGCATCATGGCCTCGCGCTTGGCGACCGAGGGCTTCGTGAAATACTGACGGCGGCGGAGCTCCTTCAGGACACCCGTACGCTCGTACTTACGCTTGAACTTCTTCAGGGCGCGCTCGATGTTCTCGCCCTCTTTTACCGGCATGATAATCATAACTATACTCTTTTTATTCGTTTTTATTCTGTTTGTTTATCGCGGCCTCTCCGTTCCTCGTCCGCCGCCGACGGATCGTTTCGAAAAAATAGGTTCTACTCGTTTTGCTGTGTACCGAACAGAAGATAGGGACGCAGCCTTTCGGCCTCCTCTACCGTCAATATCTTATCATCGACCAACTCTTCTGCGGTACTCCAACCTCCTTTCGATTTGCGCTGCTGGCGCTTGCTTAACAATTTTCTCAATATGCGGGGCGGCAGGTAGGGATGTTCCCTCAACCGCTCCGAGGGCGCAAAGTTAATATCAATTTTTCGAATACGAAAGGAATCGCAGGAAATTTGTTCGATAATTTTCTCATAATTCGACTCCAGCACGCCCCGCACCTCGGCCAGCTGCTCCACGCGGTGGAATCCGCCCAGCCTGCGGCGATACTCCACGATGGCATGCGCCGTGCGGGAACCGATGCCGTTGACCCCGCAGAGCGAGGCCGAATCGGCCGTATTGAGTTCGACCGGCCGGTCATAGGGATCGGGCTCGCGCTCGGGAAAAAGCAGAAACGGTGCCAGCAGGTCGGTAATGGAGTCGCCGATGAAGGCGATCTCGCGCAGCTCGTCGAGCGAGCGCATCCGGCGCCGGCGCCAGCAATCGACGAAAGCTTCGGACCAGCGGACCGAGAATCCGAGCGAACGCAGGTAGGCCGCCGACACGGTATCGATCCGGAAAGGCTCGGCCCGGTCGCTGCGGAACACGCGGCGGGAGGAGGGAAAATCGGGAGCCGAGCGCTTCGGGCGGGGCCGGTAGCGGTACTCCTCGGAAATCGTCACCCAGGGCCGCAGCCGACGGAAGAGCGAATCGGACATGCCGTAGAGCGTAGCCAGCTCCTCGGGCAGGCGGAAAACCTTGCCGGCCGCCCGGTAGCGGAGCAGCTGCACGGCCTGCGACTTCGAGAAGCCCAGCCGGAGCAGATCGTCGTAGTCGACCGTATTGGGATCGAACGCAAATCCGCGGAGCGAATCGGCCGGCAGGGGATGCTCCTCCGCCTCGATCCGTTCGACGGCCTGCACCGCACTACGCACACGGATGAAACGCACCCCGACGGCGATCAGCACCAACAGCGGCAGAAAGATAAGAATGCCGCGTCGCTCGCGCTTGTTGAACCACTCCATCTCTACCACTGCGCTTCGTTGGACAACCAGAGCTTGCGGTAGCGGCGAGACGGCGACGCGATGAGTTCGCCCAGCCCGTACTCGGGCCAGCGGTTATCGACCAGCCGGATCGTCTCGGGGAGCGAGGTCGCCGCGTTGGGGAAGCGGTCGGGATTTCCCTTCAGCCCCGGGCGTTTGCTGCGGGCATCGACCAGCACAGCCCCCTGCCATAGGGAGAGGTCGCGGCGCGGGTCGGTATTGGCAGCAGCCAGCCACAGCAGGTCTTCGCTGCGCATGGGGCCTGCGGCGGCGTAGTCGAACAGCAGGACGAACCGCACGCCCCGAATGCCGTTGCGCTCCAGATAGGCGGGAACATCCACCTCATCGGGCCGCTCCCTGTCTGCGTGGAGCACCAGACAGCTCCACCTCTCGACCAGCGAGGTATCCACCAGCGAGACGCCTCCCGCCGGTTCGAAGCTGCGGGGCAGGCGGACCGGCCCGACGGGCGACGAGAGGTCGATTCCCGTGGCGTCCAGCAGCCCCTTGCCGCCGAATCCCGGCGTGGCGGTCGCATGGTCGAGCACGTCCAGCACCCCTTCCGAAAGGTGCAGATCGCGCTCGGGGTCGACCCGGCGCAGCAGCTCGGCCAGCGTCTCGGGGTTGCGGATATCGACCGAAGCGTCGGTCGCGAGCAGGTATTTGTTGAACATCATCTGCCCGGCGCCCCACAGCCCCTGGGCCACCTTGACGGCCTGCCCCGCATAACGGGCTTCGAGCGAGACCACGGCCAGGTTGTGCGCCGTGCCGGCGGTCGGCATCCAGAGGTCGCGCACCTCGGGCTGGACGGCCAGTCGGATCGGGGCCAGAAAAATGCGCTCGGTCGCCCGGGCGATATAGGCATCCTCCTCGGGAGGGACGCCGACCAGCGTAGCGGGCCAGACGGCACCGCGGCGGTGGCTGACGGAGGTGACATGAAAACGCGGATAGCGGTCCTCGAGCGAATAGAAACCGGTGTGGTCGCCGAAAGGGCCCTCGACGGCCAGCTCCTCCGAGGGGTCGACATACCCCTCGATCACGAAGTCGCAGTCGGCCGGAATCCGAATCCCGTTGGTCAGCGACTCCACCAGCTCGACCGGACGCCGCCGCAGGAATCCGGCCAGCAGGTATTCGTCCATGTTGTCGGGCATGGGAGCCGTGGCGGCATAGGTATAAACGGGGTCGCCTCCCAGCGTCACCGTGACGGGCATCCTCCGCCCGGCCCGCTTATAGCCGTCGTAGTGGCGGGCGCCCGTCTTGTGGCGGTGCCAGTGCATGCCGGTCGTGCGGCCGTCGAAGATCTGCATCCGATACATCCCCACGTTGCGCATGCCGGTCTCGGGGTCGAGCGTGTGGACCATAGGCAGGGTGATGAAGCGGCCGCCGTCGCACCCCCAGCACTTCAGCACGGGAATGCGCCCCAGGTCCACCTCGTCCCCGCGCCACACGACCTCCTGGCAGGCCCCGCGTCCCGAACGGTTCCGGGGCATCCAGCGCGACATCTCGGCCAGCAGCGGCAGCATGCGCAGCTTATCCAACCAGCCGTCGGCCGGTTGGGTCAGCCGCTTCAGCAGGCCGTCGATCCGCTCGGTCAGCTCCTCCAGCCGCTCCGCACCCAGTGCCAGCGCCATGCGGCGGTCGGAGCCCATCGCATTCATCAGCACGGGGAATTCGGTGCCGGTATTCTCGAAAAGCAGCGCCCGGCCCCCGCCCGGACTTTTCGATATGCGATCCGTTATTTCGGCCATTTCCAGCACGGGATCGACCCGTGCTCCGATCCGCACCAGCTCCCCCTCGCGCTCCAGCCGCGCGATATAGGCATTCAGATTCTCGTACATGGCTTACTGACGAAAAATGTTGAACCGGGCCAGCAGGGGATTGCGGCGGTCGAGCAGCAGAAACTCCAGCAAGAGCAGCAAGAGCGCCGCCCCCAGCAGATATTGATACTGCTCGTTGAACTCCTCGAAGCGCAGCACCTCCAGCTCGTCGGCCTCCAGGGCGTTGATCTCCTTCACGATCTCCTCCAGCCCGATATCCTGCTTCGAGGCCCGGACATAGAGGCCGTCCGTCTCGCGGGCGATCGTTTCGAGGGTCTGCTCGTCGAGTTTCGAGACCACCATGTCGCCGTTCTCATCCCGGACGAAGTCGCCCCCGATCCGGATCGGGGCCCCTTCGGGCGTGCCGATGCCGATGGTATAGATCCGGATGCCCTGCTCCCGGGCCCGGCGGGCCGCAGCGACCGCGTCGCCGTCGTGCCCCTCGCCGTCGGTGATGAGGATGACGGCCCGGCTGCGGTTCTCGCCCTCGGAGGCGGAGAAGGAGAGCGACGCGAGCGAAATGGCCTGTGCGATGTCGGTGCCCTGCACCGAGACCAGCGACGGATCGATCCGCCGGGCGAAGGCCCGGGCCATCCGATAGTCGGTCGTGATGGGGAGCTGCACCTTCGCCTCACCGGCGAAGACCACCAGCCCCACCCGGTCCTGATCGAGCCCCTCGAAGAGCTTGTTGATGGCGTATTTCGTGCGCTCCAGCCGGTTGGGCTCGAAATCCTCGGCCAGCATGGAGTTCGACACGTCGACTGCCAGCATCATCTCGATGCCCTGCGCCTGCTCCTCGCGCAGCTTCGAGCCGAACTGCGGACGGGCGGCGGCCAGCACGACCAGCGCATAGGCCGCGAGCAGCAGGATGAACTTGAGCCGGACGCGCCCGGGAGATACGTCGGGCATGAGTTGGCGAAGCGTTTCGGGATTACCGAAGCGCTCCAGCCGACGGCGGCGCCGCACGGCGGCGGCCGCGAAGAGGACGATCATCACGGGGATGAGCGTCAGAAGCCACAGGCAGACGGGATTGGCGAATCGAAACATCAGGGCAGTCGTTTGAGCAAAAGCGTATGGAACAAAAATTCGAGCAGCAGGGCCAGCACGGCGGCCAGCACCCAGGGAAGGAACTCTTCGGTGTAGGTCGTGAACTGCGACACCTCCACCCGGCTCTTCTCCAGCTGGTTGATTTCGGCATAGATGGCCCGCAGGGCGGCGTTGTCCGTTGCGCGGAAATAGCGGCCGCCGGTCATGGAGGCGATTTCGCGCAGCGTATCCTCGTCGATCTCCACCCGCTGCCGGACAAAGGTCATGTTACCGAACATGTCGAGCGCCGGATAGGGAGCCTCGCCGCGCGAGCCCACCCCGATGGTGTAGACCCGGATCCCCTGCTCGCGGGCGATTTCGGCCGCCGTGAGCGGAGCGATCTGTCCGCGGTTGTTCACGCCGTCGGTCAGCAGAATGATCACCTTCGACTTGGCGTCGCTCTCGCGCAGGCGGTTGATGCCCGTCGCCAGTCCGTTTCCGATGGCCGTGCCGTCCTCGATCAGGCCGCTCTTCACCCGCGACAGCAGGGTCTGCAAGGTGGCGTAGTCGGTCGTCAGCGGGCTCTGGGTGAACGATTCGCCGGCGAAGACCACCAGCCCGATCCGGTCGCCCGCGCGGGCCGTCACGAACTCGCCGGCCATCTGTTTGGCGGCGCCCATCCGGTCGGGCTTGAAGTCGCGCGCCAGCATGGAACCCGAGATGTCGAGCGCCATCACGATGTCGATGCCTTCGGACGAGGCCGTGGTGTTCTGCTCCGCCGAACGGGGGCGGGCCAGCGCCACCACGAGGCAGGCGACCGCCGCACAACGCAACGCGAAGGGGAGGTGGCGCAGATAATAGCGCCACGTCCGGGGGGCGTTCAGCACGCCCTCCACGCTCGACAGCCGGATTGCGGCTCCGCCCTGCAAGGTGCGGTAGATGTAGTAGGCCGTCATCGGTAACAATACCGTGAGGAGCCAGAGACAATGGGGAGATTCGAACTGCATCTCTTTATAGCAATCAAACGTTTACCAATTTTTCTTACCGCGGACCACGACGCCGGCCTTCTCCTTGAGCTTCTCCTGCGTCTCGTCCTCCTGCGCCTGAATGGCCTCCAGCATCCGCTCCTGCTCCTGCGGGGAGATGCGGCCCTCCTGCGGCCGGGAGTCCTCCTGCCCGGACTGCTCCCCGCCGGGCTCGGGCTGCCGGTCCTGCTGCCGGTCATCCTGATCCTGATCCTGATTCTGATTCCGGTCGTCCTGATCCTGCCGATCCCGGTTTTGATCCTGATCCTGCTGCTGATCCTGATCCTGCTGCTGATTCTGATCCTGCTGCTGGTCCTGATTCTGGTTCTGGTCCTGATTTTCATTCTCCTGCTGTTGCAGGAGCCGCTTTACATAGGCGTAGTTATACTTGGCCTGCTCGTCCGCGGGGTTAAGACGCAGCGCCGACTTGAAGCTCTCGAGCGACTCCGCGAGCTTCTGCTGACGGAACTGCACATCGCCCAGATTGTAGTAGGCCTCGGCCCGGTCGGCCGCCGGACGAAGCGTATCGGCCGCGGCGGCCTGCAGCGCCTGCGCCGCCGCATCGAACTGCTCGGTGCGATAGAGGGCATTGCCCAGGTTGTAGGTTGCCTCCCAGCTACCCGGTGTCCGTTCGACCGCCGTCTTGTATCGGTCGACCGCCCGGTCGTACCGCTCCTTGGCGAACGCCCGGTTTCCCTTGCGCACCAGACTGCGCTCGGGATATTTCTGCGCCGCGGCCGGCAGAGCCGCCGCCAGCACCAGCACGATATATAAAATCTTACGCAAAATTCGCTCGTTTTATCAGGCATCCCCTCGGCCGGGGCCGCCTGCGGTTCATGAATTTTCGATCCCCTCCCCTTCCGAAGGCTCCGTCTCCTGCCGTTTGGTCTCCTCGACGAAGTAGTAGGCCTTCGTGTAGTCGTTCTCGTTCTGCTCGGCATCGGGCTCGGCCTTGGCGAACTTCACCAGATCGGCATCCCGCAGGATGGCCGTCAGGTCCATCGCCGCCTTCTTCGGGAGCTCCTCCTCGGAAAGGACCCGCACGGCCGCCAGAATCTCGTCGGAGGTCATCTCCATGGCCCCGATGCCGTATCGGCCCGCGATATAGGTCCGCAGAATATCCGTCAGCTCGGAGTAGTAGGACTTGTAGCTGCCGTTCTGCCACAACTTGCGATGGTTCAGGGCCTCCAGCGCCCGAATAGCCACCACGTGGGGCGGCAGGGGCGGTGCCGGCCTGAAGATGTCGCCGAACCCCTTTCCGTAGCGGGCCAGCAGGCGCTTCGCCCCATAAAGGAGACCGGCCAGCAACAGCAGGGCGGCGAGGCCCCAAAGCAGATAGCCGCCCACCTCTCCCAGGCGGAAGGGCATCCCTTTCTGCCCCTTCAGGTCCAGCGGACCCTGCGCCGTGGTGTCGATCTGCATCACGGCCACCGTCAGAAAGACCGTGTCCTCGCCGTAAAGCGTATCGACGATGTTCTTGTCGGCGTAGAGCACCTGCCCTCGGCCCATATTGACCCGGCCCTCGTCGAAGATCTGGAGCCGGTAGCGTTTCCGCAGGCGGAGCATGCGCCCCTCGCGGGAGAGGGTGTCCACGGGCATCTCCTCGACCAGCTCCACGTCGGCCTCGCCCGCCGGGCGCTGTCCGTCGGTCCGCTTCGCGAAGACGGGAAAGTTCGTCACCTGCGCCAAATCGCGCTCCACCTCGATCACATACTCGAAGCAGTCGCCCAGCCGCACCGAATCGGGCTTGACATAGGCCCGCACTTGGGGGGTCTTCTGGGCCCCGGCCCCGGCCAGCGGAAAAGCGGCGGCAGCCAGCAGCGTATAAATCAGGCGTTTCATCGCTGTTTGAAAAGTTTAATCAGTTCGACCACATAGTCTCCGTCGGTGGGGATGGCCGCCGCATCGATCCGATGGTGGCGCAACAACTCGCCGATCTCGTCCGAGCGGCGCTGCCACGCAGCGGCATAATGATCGCGCACGGCCTTCGACGAGGTGTCGATCCACACCTTGCGGTCCGTTTCGGCGTCCTGCAACTCGACGATGCCCACGTCGGGCAGCTCCCGTTCGCGGGGGTCGACGACGCGGATGCCCACCAGATCGTGCTTGCCGCCGGCGATCTTCAGCGCATCGCCGAACTCCTCCCTATCGCGCGCCGGATCGAGGAAGTCGGAGAGGATGAAGGTCGTGCAGCGCTTCTTGATGACGTTGGTCAGGTAGCGCACCGCCTCCGAGAGCTTCGTGCCGCGCGACCCGGGCACGAAGCCCACCAGCTCGCGGATGATCATCAGAATATGGCTGCGCCCCTTCTTGGGCGGGATGAACTTCTCCACCCGGTCCGAAAAGAAGATGCAACCCACCTTGTCGTTGTTCTGCGCGGCCGAGAAGGCCAGCACGGCGGCGATTTCGGTGATGACGTTCTTCTTCAGCCGGTCCGTGGAGCCGAACATCCGCGAGCCCGACACGTCGACCAGCAGCATCATAGTCAGTTCGCGCTCCTCCTCGTAGACCTTGATATGGGGTTTGCGCGAACGCGCCGTGACATTCCAGTCGATATCGCGCACGTCATCGCCCGCCCGATACTCCCGCACCTCGGAGAAGGACATGCCCCGCCCGCGGAAAGCCGTGTGGTATTTGCCGGCGAAGATCTCGTTCGACAGACCCCGGGTCTTGATCTCGATCTTGCGGACGCGTTTCAGGATATCGTTTTCGCTCTCCTGCATGATTAGGGTACGATCACGTTGTTCAGAATATCGGTCACGATCTCCTCGGTGGTGATGTTCTCCGCTTCGGCCTCGTAGGTCAGCCCGATGCGGTGGCGCAGCACGTCGTGGCAGACGGCGCGCACATCCTCGGGAATCACGTAGCCGCGCCGGCGGATGAAGGCATAGGCGCGGGCGGCCTTAGCCAGCGAGATCGAGGCTCGGGGCGAACCGCCGTAGGAGATCAGCGACTGCAGCTTCCTGAGGTTGTACTCGGCCGGCTCGCGCGTGGCGAAGATGATGTCGATGATGTACTTCTCGATTTTCTCGTCCATGTAGACATCCTCGACCACCTTGCGGGCCTTGACGATCTCCTCGGGCGAGATGACCTTGCATACCTGCGGCATGCCCGCGCCGGAGAGGTTCATGCGCACGATGTCGCGCTCCTCCTGCTTCTTGGGATAGGAGATCTTCGCCTTGAGCATGAAACGGTCCACCTGGGCCTCGGGCAGCGGATAGGTGCCCTCCTGCTCCAGCGGGTTCTGCGTAGCCAGCACCAGGAAGGGGCTGGGCAGCGAATAGGTCTCGTCGCCGATAGTCACCTGACGCTCCTGCATCGCCTCCAGCAGGGCCGACTGCACCTTGGCCGGGGAGCGGTTGATCTCGTCGGCCAGCACGAAGTTGGCGAACACGGGACCCTTCTTCACGACGAACTCCTCGCTCTTCTGCGAATAGATCAGCGTACCGATCAGGTCGGCGGGCAAAAGGTCGGGGGTGAACTGGATACGCGAGAAATCGGCATCCACAGCCTTTGCCAGCGTGGTGATAGCCAGCGTCTTGGCGAGTCCGGGGACGCCCTCCAGCAGAATATGGCCGTTGGACAACAGACCGATCAGCAGGGTGTCGACCAGATGGCTCTGACCGACGATCACCTTACCCATCTCCGCGCGGAGCGTGTCGACGAAGACCGATTCGCGCTCGATCCGCTCATTGAGTTCCTTGATATTGATTACTTCGCTCATAAGTTGTATGTATTTTTCGTTTGTTTTTTCCGTTGCCGTGCAGGGCTCCGCCGCAGGGAGCCGTTGTGTTAACGTCTTTTCTGCAAATTTATTGCAAATTTAAGAAAAAAGAGGATAACCTATCCTCGTTTCGGGATATTTGCCCGCAAATTCGCACGGGTTCACGCCGGCGCGGGCCTCGGGACAATTCACAATGCACACAATTATCTGCTTTCTGTCATGTTGAGCGAAGGGGCGCAAGCCCCGCAGCCGAAACATCCTGACTCGGCGGAACATCCGCCGGTGCAACCCGAGTGGGTTCACGTTTGTCCGACCCTCGGGATTCCTCGACTCCGCCTTCGGCTCCGCTCGGAATGACAGTCTCTTTCGTCACCTTGAGCGGAGCCGAAAGATCCCGGCATGGAGTAACATTCGCCCGTGCGGATCGCATGGGTTCACGCTGATCGAACCGTCGGGCTCCCTCGACAAGCTCGGGGTGACAGGGCAATTTTCAATGTACAATGCCGATGCACAATTATCCGGTATGACGCCTCCCCGCTGTCATGAAGGCCGAAAGCCCCGCCCCGCAGGTCGACAGCAAAGGAAAATCGGTCGGACCCGTTTGCGGGTCCGACCGATTTTCCTTTGCCGGAGGCTCTGCTACATCTGCTGAAGCAGGGCGTTGTACTCCTCGTACTTAGCCATCATGCCCTCCTCGTCGCGCAGGCGGAAGAAGATGCTCTTCAGCGTCTCGACGATCGAGCGGTTCTCGGGCTGAATGCCGTGCGCCTTTTCCAGCCAAGGGGTGGCGGCACGGTAAGCGGCGTTCGCAGCGGCCAGATCGGCGTCGTAGTCGGCCTGACGGGTATAGTTGGTCTCGCGCATCTTGTCGAGCACGGCGTCACCCTCGGCGGCATGGAAGATGCCCAGACGGTAGTTGGTGTCGAACGAATCGGGAGCCAGCTCCACCGCCTTCATGCCGGCTGCCACGGCAGCCGCGAAATCCTTCAGCTGATAGTTCAGCAGGGCCAGGCTGGACCACATGTCCACACTCTGGGGATCACGCTCCACGGCCGCCTTGATCATGTCGACCAGCTCCGAGGGGTTGCCCACGGTCGGCTCGCTCATGTAGAGGCTTTGCAGGGCGCTGATGATGTTCTCGTTGGTCGGGAACTTCTGCACGCCGTCCAGCAGGGCCTGCTTGGCCTTCTGGAGCAGGGCCGCGCGAGCCTCTCCCTCGGCCTGCTGGGTCTGGCCGTAGTAGCAGTGGAAGAGGTAGTAGTAGCTGCTGCCGTCGGTGTCCTGATAGCCGTCGTGCTGGGCGGCGCGCAGGCACTTCTCGCCCAGCGTGTAGGACTTGGGATTCTTGGCACCGTCGATGGTGAGCAGGTAACCGGCGTTGTAGAGCAGCACGGGTTCGAGCGCGGCGCCGTATGCGGGACGCTGCTCGGCCATATAGGCGTTGCGATAAGCCTGCGCGGCACGCTCGTACTGACCAGCATCGACATTCACGTTACCCTCCTGCTTGTAGAAGTTTACGATCTTCTCCAGTTCGGACTTCACCTTCGAGGCCTGCTTGGGATCCAGCTCATAAGCCTTGTCCAGCGCAGCCATCATATTCTTGTAGAGGCTGCCCACCATCTGCTTCTTCTGCGTCCAGGCCACCACCTTGTCGCCCTGCAGATAGACCGTGATGTAGTTGTAGTCGAATGCCTCGGCCGGACCGGACGCGAGCTTCACGGTCTCCTGCGACTTGGGATTGCCGCAGGTGCTCTTCAGCAACGCCGAAGGCATGGTGGTGAAGACGCCCTTGGTCGGAGCCTCCAATGCAGCGTAGTAGGCCTGGGCACGCTTGATCCACGTAGCGGCCTTGGCAGCCTTCTTCGGATCCTGAATCTCGGCATCGCTCTTCTCGATGGCGGCGTTCAACGCCTCGCGATTGACTTTCTGAGCCTGCACGGCAGGGACGGCGAGCACCGCGGCGCCCAGCAACGTCAAAAACAATCTTTTCATAATCATTCGGTTTTTAGGTATTTTAATGTTCACTTTTCGAATCACTCCTGCGTGCTCTCCGTTGCGGGAGCCTCGCCGCCCTCCGCCGAGGGAACCGTCTCCTCCGCCTCTTCGGACTTGGGCACGGCCATCACCGAAGCGATGGCGTCGCCCTCGCGCAGGTTGATGATACGCACGCCCTGCGTCGCACGGCCCGCCACGCGGATCTGCTCGACGGCGGTGCGGATCGTCAGCCCCGAACGGTTGATAATCATCAGGTCGTTGTCGTCCGTAACGGCCTGGATCGAGATCAGCTTGCCGGTCTTCTCGGTGACGTTGATCGTCTTGACTCCCTTGCCGCCGCGGTTCGTGATGCGGTACTCCTCCAGATCGGTGCGCTTGCCGTATCCGTTCTCGCTCAACACCAGCACGTCCTGTTTCGAGTCGGGCTCGATGCAGATCATGCCGACCACGGCGTCGCTCTCCTCGATGGAGATGCCGCGCACGCCGGCGCCCACGCGGCCGATCGCACGGACCGTATTCTCGTTGAAGCGGATCGCCTTGCCGTCGCGTGCCGCGATCAACACCTCGGCATCGCCGCTCGTGAGCTTGGCATCGATCAGTTGGTCGCCCTCGCGGATCACGATGGCGTTCACGCCGTTGGCGCGCGGACGCGAGTAGGCCTCCAGCTTCGTCTTCTTGATCGTGCCGTCCTGCGTACACATCACGATGTAGTTGTTGTTGATATACTCCTCATCGGTGAGACGCTTCACGTTGATGTAGGCGCGGACCTTGTCGTCGGGTTCGATCTGGATCACGTTCTGGATAGCGCGGCCCTTCGACGAGCGAGTGCCCTCGGGAATCTCGTATACCTTGAGCCAGTAGCAGCGGCCCTTCTCCGTAAAGAAGAGCATCGTGTTGTGCATCGAGGCCACGTAGATATGCTCGATGAAGTCCTCGTCGCGCGTGGCGCTGCCCTTGGCACCCACGCCGCCGCGGTTCTGCGTGCGATACTCCGTCAGCGGGGTCCGCTTGATGTAGCCCATGTGCGAGATGGTGATGACCATGTCGTCGTCGGCGTAGAAATCCTCGGGATTGAACTCCTCCGAAGAGTAGATGATCTCCGAGCGGCGCTCGTCGCCGTATTTGGCCTTCATCTCCTGCAACTCCTCCTTGATGATCTCCATCTGCTTCGAGACGTCGGCCAGCACCTCCTTGAAGTAGGCGATCTGACGCTCCAGTTCGTCGCGCTCGGCCACCAGCTTGCCGTGCTCCAGACCGGTCAGTGCACGCAGGCGCATCTCGATGATGGCGGCCGACTGGATGTCGCTCAGGCCGAACTTCTCGATCAGGGCCGCCTTCGCCTCCTCGGGGTTCTTGGCGGCGCGGATGGTGTGGATCACCTCGTCGATGTTGTCCTGCGCGATCAGCAGACCCAGCACGATGTGCAGACGATCCTCCGCCTTCTTCAGGTCGAAGCGCGTGCGGCGCACCACGACCTCGTGGCGATGCTCCACGAAGTGGTGGATCAGCTCCTTGAGGTTCAGCAGCTGGGGACGTCCGTTCACCAGTGCGATGTTGTTCACCGGGAACGAGGTCTGCAGCTCGGAGTTCTTATACAGGGTGTTCAGCACCACGCTGGCTACGGCATCGGGCTTCAGGATGATGATGATGCGCAAACCGTTGCGGTCCGATTCGTCGTTGATGTAGGAGATGCCCTCGATCTTCCTTTCGTTGACCATCGCGGCGATCTTCTTGATCATCTGCTCCTTGTTGACCGTGTAGGGAATCTCGGTCACCACGATGCACTCGCGGCCCGACGGCGTATGCTCCACCTCGGTGCGGGCCCGCATCACCACGCGGCCGCGGCCCGTGAGCAACGCCTCCTTCACCCCTTCGTAACCGTAGATCAGGCCGCCCGTCGGGAAGTCGGGACCCTTGACGTAGCGGAGCAGCTCCTCGCACTCCATCTCGGGATTGTCGATGTAGGCGCAGCAGGCATCCACCACCTCCGAGAGGTTGTGGGGCGCCATGTTGGTCGCCATACCAACGGCGATACCGCTCGATCCGTTCACCAGCAGCAGGGGAATCTTCGTGGGCAGCACCTTGGGTTCGAGCATCGTGTCGTCGAAGTTGCCGGTCCAGTCCACCGTATCCTTGTCGATGTCGGCCAGCACCTCGTCCGTAATCTTCTGCATGCGGGCCTCGGTATAACGCATGGCCGCGGCGGAGTCGCCGTCCATCGAACCGAAGTTACCCTGTCCGTCCACCAGCGGGTAGCGCATGGACCAGTTCTGGGCCATGCGGACCATCGCCTCGTACACCGACGAGTCGCCATGGGGGTGGAACTTACCCAGCACGTCGCCCACGATACGGGCCGACTTTCGGGTGGGCTTATCGGACGAAAGGCCCAGTTCGGCGCTCATATCGTAAAGGATGCGCCGATGCACGGGCTTCAGTCCGTCGCGGACGTCGGGCAGGGCTCGTGCGACGATCACCGACATCGAGTAGTTGATGTAGGCGGTCTTCATGTGCTCTTCGATATTGATCGGGATAATCTGTCCCCCGGTCATACCGTCGTCAATCTTCTCTTCTTCCAACATATTTATCTAAGTGTGTACCGTATATTCCCGGCCCTCGTTGCGGAGCCGGCCGGCACGTCCCGAACCGCGTCCGTTCCATGCCGAAATAACGAACAAAAATAGTGTTTATTTCAAGAATAAGCAACTTTTGAGCGAAAAAACGGCGGATTATTTTCTGCCGCGCCGGTCGGGCATCGCGTTATTGCCCGTTTTCCGGCGATTTCACGGCACCGGACCCCCGCTCCCGACAAGGGGTCGGGAGTTCGAAACGAGAAATCGGAGAAATACGAACCGCGAAAGCGAATGTTCCGGAACGTCGGGACCTTTCGGCTGCGCACCCGCGGCACTCCGCTCCAGGTAATTTATCATGTCGTTTCGAGGCTGCACGGCAAAAAAAAAGATCATCGGGCCGAAACCTCCTCTTGCTTTTCGAATTATTTTACTATTTTTGCGCCGTCGGTTCCGAAAGACCGAAAAGAACATATAAACAAGTTAGGTTTAATTGGTTATCCAATCTTAAAAATCGTAAGCAGACATGTGCGGAATCATCGGATACATCGGAAATCGGGAAGCCTACCCGATCCTCGTTCAGGGGCTTCACCGGCTGGAATATAGAGGTTACGACAGCTCGGGCGTCGCTTTGGTCGACCCGAGCGGCGAGCTTCGGATTTACAAATCGAAAGGCAAGGTGGACGAGTTGGAGCGCTTCGCCCGGTCGAAGGAGCTCGGCGGCACGATCGGCATCGCCCACACCCGCTGGGCCACCCACGGCGAACCGAACGACACGAACGCCCATCCCCACTGCTCGCAGTCGGGACGCATCGCCCTGGTCCACAACGGCACCATCGAGAACTACGACGTGCTCAAGCAGGCCCTCCGGCAGCACGGATACGACTTTCGGAGCGAAACGGACACGGAGGTGCTGGTGCAGCTGATCGAATACGTGATGGAGAGCTCCGGATGCACGCTCTTCGAAGCGGTGCGGGAGGCCACGCACCGGATCGTCGGCGCCTACGCCATCGCCGTCATCGACCGCGAGAATCCGAACCAGATCATCGCTGCCCGCAGGAGCAGTCCGCTGGTGATCGGCATCTCGGGCACCGAAGCCTACTACCTCGCCTCCGACGCCACGCCCATCGTCGAGTTCACCGACGAGGTAGTCTACCTCAACGACGGAGAGATCGCCGTCATCAACCGCAACGAGAAGCTCCGCATCGTCGGCAGCGACAACAGCGAGTCGAAGATCAACATCACCAAGCTCGAGATGAGCATCTCCGAACTGGAGAAGGGAGGCTACCCGCACTTCATGCTCAAGGAGATTTTCGAGCAGCCCAAAACCATCGCAGACTGCATCAGCGGCCGCATATCGCCCGACGGCGAGCGGCTGACGATCTCGGGCGTACTGGAAAACCGGGAGCGCTTTCTGAAGGCCCGGCGCATCGTCATCGTGGCCTGCGGCACGTCGTGGCACGCCGGACTGATCGGAAAGCACCTCTTCGAAGAGTTCTGCCGCATACCCGTCGAGGTGGAGTATGCCAGCGAGTTCCGCTACCGCCATCCGGTCATCGGCGAAGGCGACGTTCTGATCGCCGTATCGCAGTCGGGCGAGACGGCCGACACGCTGGCGGCGCTGGAGCTCGCCAAGGGGCAGGGGGCCTTCATCTTCGGCATCTGCAACGTGATCGGATCGTCCATTCCGCGCGCCACCCACTCGGGGTGCTACATCCACGTGGGCCCGGAGATCGGCGTCGCCTCGACGAAGGCCTTCACGGGCCAGGTCACCGTGCTGGCTATGGTCGCCCTGGCCGTCGGCCGGCTGCGCGGCACGATCGACGACGAGCGGTTCCGCAGCGTGACGCGGGACCTGCGCCGTATTCCGATGCTGATCGAAGAGGTGCTGAAGCTCGACGGGCGGGTTCGCGAACTCTCGAAGATCTTCACTTACGCCCACAACTTCCTCTACCTGGGTCGCGGCTACAACTACCCGGCCGCCCTCGAAGGGGCCCTGAAGCTGAAGGAGATCTCCTACATCCACGCCGAGGGCTATCCGGCCGCAGAGATGAAGCACGGCCCCATCGCCCTGATCGACAACGAGATGCCCACGGTAGTCATCGCCACCTCGGACAGCATCTACGAAAAGACCGTCAGCAACATCCAGCAGGTGAAAGCCCGCAACGGCCGCGTGCTGGCTATCGTGACCGAAGGGGACGAGGTGGCGTCGAAGATCGCCGACTGGACGCTCGAGATTCCCGAGGTGTGCGAATGCCTCTCGCCGCTTCTGACCTCCATCCCGCTGCAGCTGCTGGCCTACCACACCGCCGTGAGCAAAGGCCGCGACGTCGACCGGCCCCGCAACCTCGCGAAATCGGTCACGGTGGAGTGACGACGCCTTCACGGGCGGACCGCTTCGGCGGTCCGCCCGTTTTGCCTGAAAGCGGATTTTAGCTATCTTTGTCACACAATACCCAATACCACCCCGTATGAAAAAAATCCTATTGACCATCGTTTTATGGATCGGCATCGGAGCGGCGCTCTGCCCCGCAACTGCCCAGGAAGGCGAGTACCGCACCGCCGTAAAGATCCTGATGGACAAGTCCGGCTCGCTGAGCGCCGCGGATACGATGATGGATCAGATGATTCCCGCCCTATCGAAAATGGCGCCGCAGCAGATTCCCGCCTCGTTCTGGACCGGGTTCCGCCAAAAATGGGAGGCCAAGTCGCGCGAGAGGCTGGTGGACATCTACGCGCCGATCTATCGGAAATATTTCACGCTGGACGAGATCCGCGAGATGATCGCCTTCTACGAAACACCCGTCGGGCAGAAACTCTCCTCCTCGCTGCCGGCCATCACCCGGGAGGGCTTCGTCGCCGGACAGCAGCTCGGAGAGGAGATCGCCGCCGAAATGATCCGGGAGCTCCAGCAATTGTAGAGCCGGCGATTGGTGCGCGAATCCCGAATTTTCGCTACCTTTGCCACCGAAACTTACAAGAAGATACCATGCAGATCAAGAAAGCCGAATTCAAATGCAGTTCGTCGGCCATCCGTCAGGTGCCGAAAGACACGCTGCGCGACATCGCCTTCATCGGGCGCAGCAACGTGGGCAAGTCGTCGCTCATCAACATGCTGACCGGCCGCAACGCACTGGCGAAGGTCTCCGGCACCCCGGGCAAGACCCGCCTGATAAACCACTTCCTGATCAACGACGCCTGGTATCTGGTCGACCTGCCGGGGTACGGCTACGCCCGGGTGTCGAAGAGCCAGGCCGGGGAGTTCTCGAAGCTCATCACCGACTACGTGCTGCGCTGCGAGAAGATGCACTACCTGTTCGTGCTGGTCGACTCGCGGCTCGAACCCCAGAAGATCGACCTGCGGTTCATCGAGATGCTGGGACGCGAAGGCATCCCCTTCGGCATCATCTTCACCAAAGCCGACAAACTTTCCAAAAATCAGCTCAATAAAAGTCTGGAGCGCTACCGTGCGACTTTGAGCGAGCAGTGGGAGGAGCTGCCGCCGATGCTCGTCTCGTCGAGCGAACGGGGAACCGGCCGGGAAGAGATTCTCGCCGAGATCGAAAAATGTTTGACGGAATGTTGAAAAAAGTTGCCCGATCCGGACGATAATTCGACCCGGATGACCTATCTTTGCACAGCAAAACTCTCAAAAACGGTATGGCAATACACAAAATCAAATTCTTTGCAGGCCGCGACTCGCGCTATCTGGCCGAGAAAATCGCAGCCAGCTACGGCACCACGCTCGGCGACTCCGAGGTTCTCTGCTTCAGCGACGGCGAGTTCCAGCCCCGCTACAACGAATCCATCCGCGGATGTACGGTCTTCATCGTGCAGTCGACCTTTCCGCCCTCGGACAACCTGATGGAGCTGCTGATGATGGCCGATGCGGCCCGCCGCGCCTCGGCGCACCAGGTGATCGCCGTGATGCCCTACTTCGGCTGGGCCCGCCAGGACCGCAAGGACTGTCCGCGCGTGCCGATCGGAGCCAAACTGGTGGCAAACATGCTGATGGCCGCCGGCGTGGACCGCATCATGACGATGGACCTCCATGCCGACCAGATTCAGGGATTCTTCGACATTCCCGTCGACGCCCTCTACGCCAGCGGCATCTTCGTGCCCTACATGCGCAGCTTGAACATCCCCGACCTCTCGATAGCCGCTCCCGACATGGGCGGAGCCAAGCGGGCCAACACCTACGCCAAACTGTTGGAGACTCCCATCATCATCTCGCACAAGGAGCGCGCAAAGGCCAATGTGGTGGGCAAGATGACCGCCATCGGCGAGGTGGAGGGACGCAATATCCTGATCGTGGACGACATGATCGACACGGCCGGCACGATCTGCATGGCCGCCGACATGCTGATGGCGAAAGGGGCCAAGAGCGTCCGCGCTGCCATCACCCACCCCGTGCTGTCGGGCCAGGCCTACGAAAAGATCAATGCCAGCGCCCTGGAGGAGGTGATCGTGACGGATACCATTCCGCTGAAGCAGGACAAGGACCTGCACAAGTTCACCGTACTGTCGGTGGCCGACATCTTCGCCGACGTCATCGAGCGCGTGCACAACTACAAGCCCATCTCTCCAGTATTCTTCAAGTAGGAATCTCCGGTCAAGGCAAACCCGGGACGGCTTTTGGCCGTCCCGGGTCATTTTATCCCCGACGACGGCCGCCCGCCCGGACAAGCAGCGCCACGGTCGTTGTAGCAACCTCGGAGAGGGGCATGGCGAGCCAGATTCCCGGCGTCCCCAGCAGACGGGGCAGCAACAGGAATGCCGGCACGAGGAACAGAGCTCCGCGCAGCAACGCCAGACCGGTCGCCGCGCGTACCCGCTCGAGACTCTGGTTATAGCCGATCAGGACGAGGTTCAGCACGAAACAGACGAAACCCACGGCGAACAGAGGGAATCCCCCGACGGCAATCCGGGCTGCGGGGACATCGAGGGGAATGAAGAGCCCGACCAGCATTTGCGGGGCGAGCACGAAAAGTGCCGTCGTGCAGGCGCCGCAGAAAACCGCCGTCCGCAACACCAGCCGCAGGGCCTGGCGCACCCGCGACGCATTGCCCGCACCGTAATTGTAGCTCCAGATCGGCTGTGCCGATTGAGCGATGGCATTTCCGATCATGAAGACGAAGGGGATATAGTAGCAGGCGATTCCGAAGGCTCCCACGCCGTCGTCGCCCAGATAGTGCACGAAGGTGAGGTTGCCGGCAAACATCAGCACGGCCAGCGTCAGCTCGCCCAGCAGAGCCGAGGAGCCGACACGACATTGGTAGCCGATATTCCGCAGCGAGAGACGCAGACTCTTCAGACTGGTCTTCAACCGGTAGAAGCGCAGCCGGCGGGCGAAAAACAGCAGATAGAGCACCACGATGAGCCCGCCCGCGACAATGCTGATCGCCGTCGCGATGGCAGCCCCCTTCACCCCCATTCCCAGCGGAAAGATGAACAGCCAGTCGAGCACCACGTTGATCGCGCCGGAGACGACGCTGCACCACATAGCCAACTTAGGAGCCCCGTCCAGCCGGAGCACGAAAAGTCCCACGGTCGTCCACAGCTGGAAAAGCATCGAGGGGAAGATCCAGACCATGTATCCGATCACCTGCGGCATCAACCGCTCCGATGCCCCCAGCAGGCGGGCGAGCGGATGGGCGAAACCGAGGATCAGAACCGTCAGCACGACGGTCAGCAGGGTCACGAAGAGAAAGGCCTGCGTGATGTTTATGCGGGCGGCTTTCTCCTTCCCTCGGGCCAGGTGAATGGAGGCCACCACCGAACCCCCCACGCCCATCATCAGCCCCAGACCGGTGAAGATCATCCAAAGCGGCACACAGATATTGATGGCGGCAATGCCGTCGCTGCCCACGCCGCGCCCGACAAAGATGCCGTCGGCCGCCGTAACGGCCGAAAGGCTCAGCATCCCCAGCACGGTAGGGATAAACAGCTTGCGAAACAAGGCCTTTACGTCGGCCGTCCCGAAGTCGATTGCGTCTCTATCCATAGTTCGTTCGAAATCATAAAAAAAGCCGGACAAGAGATTGGTTTTACCCAGTCATCTTATCCGGCCGATGCAGCCCTCCGATGAGGATTACAAAACGCTTTTCGTATTTTGTTTTTGCAAAGGTAGGACTTTCGGACCGAAACTCCAAATTTACGTTACAAAACATACCCTTTTGCGATTCGCATGGGTCTTCGCCGATACGACCGTCGAGATCCCTCGGCTTCGCTCGGGAAGACCCAAAAAGCGGGGGCCGTCTTTTTCAGACAGCCCCCGCTTATGCCGTTTCGGAACGGTTATCTCTTGAGCAGCTGCTTCACCTCGCGGCAGACGGTCTCGCCGTTGTAGCCGAACTTCTCGTCCAGCACCTTGTAGGGGGCCGAGTAGCCGAAGTGGTCGAAGCCGTGGATCGTGCCGTTCTCTCCGACCAGACCGCGCAGGTTCACCGACAGACCCGAGGTCATGCCGTAGCGGACGATTCCGGCGGGCAGCACGTTGTCCTGATACGATTTGGGCTGGTCGCGGAACAGTCCCTCGCTCGGAGCGCTGACTACCCGCACGTTGATGCCCTCCCGGGCGAGCAGCTCGGCTCCCTCCATGAGGGTCGACACCTCCGAACCGCTTGCCACCATCACCACGGCGGGCTTGGCGGTATCGGCCACGATATAGGCGCCCTTCACGATCTGCATCGCCTCTTCGCGACGGTTCGCATGCAGGGCGGGGAGGTCCTTGATGTTCTGGCGGGAGAGGACGAGCGCCACGGGACGATGCTCCTCGAGGGCCACTTTCCAGGCGGCCACCGTCTCCGCACCGTCGGCGGGACGCAGCACGACCATCGAACGCTCGCCGGAGTTGTTTTTCACCTGCTCCATCAGACGGATCTGCGCCTCCTGCTCCACCGGCTGGTGCGTAGGACCGTCCTCGCCCACGCGGAACGAGTCGTGCGTCCAGATATAGATGACGTGCAGACGCATCAGCGCCGAGAGACGCACGGCCGGCTTCATGTAGTCCGAGAAGACGAAGAAGGTGCCGCAGGCGGGGATCACGCCGCCGTGCAGGGCCATGCCGTTCATCACGCAGGCCATCGTGAGCTCCGAAACGCCTGCCTGGAAGAACTTGCCCGAGAAGTCGCCCTTGACGAACGCCTTGGTCTTCTTCAGATAACCGTCGGTCTTGTCCGAGTTGGAGAGGTCGGCCGAGGCCACGATCATATTCTCCACCCGGTCGGCGTAGCAGCCCAGCACGGTCGCCGAGGCGGCGCGGGTAGCCACGTCGGCCTTCATCTCGATCTGTTTGTAGTCGATCACCGGCAGGTCGCCCTTCAGGAAGAGGTCGAGCTTGCGGCCCAGATCCTTGTTCTCGCTGCGCCACTGCTTCTCACGGGCGGCCATCTCCTCGGCCCAGCGCTTCAGCTCCAGCCGGCGCCCGGCGTAGACCTCGACCGACTCGTCGAAGATCTTGAACGGATTTTCGGGGTCGCCCTTCAGGTTAGCCACCGTAGCGGCGAAATCGGCTCCGGCCGCCGACAGCGGCTGTCCGTGGGTCGACACCATGCACTCGTAGCAGGTTCCGTCGGCCGCCACGGCCCCCTTGCCCATCGTCGTGCGACCGATAATCAGGGTCGGACGCTCGGTCTCGGCCAGTGCGGCCTTCAGCGCGGCACGCAGGGCGTCGATGTCATGTCCGTCCGCCGTCTCGACACGCCAGCCCCAGGCACGGTATTTCATGGCGACGTCCTCCGTATCCACCTCATCGACGCGGGTCGAGAGCTGGATGTTGTTGGCGTCGTAATACATGATCAGGTTGTGCAGACCCAGGTGGCCGGCGATGCGGCCCACGCCCTGCGAAATCTCCTCCTCGACGGCACCGTCCGAAATGTAGGCATAGGTCTTGTGAGCCATCCACTCGCCGAAACGGGCCACCAGGAAACGCTCGGCGATTGCGGCGCCCAGCGCCATGGCGTGTCCCTGTCCCAGCGGACCCGACGTATTCTCGATACCGCGCAGCACGTCCACCTCGGGATGTCCCGGCGTGACGCTGCCCCACTGCCGCAGGTTCTGCAGATCCTCGACGGTGAAATTTCCGGCGAGCGCCAGTGTGGCATAGAGCATCGGCGACATGTGTCCCGGATCCAGGAAGAAGCGGTCGCGGAAAGGATGGTCCATGCGGGCGGGGTCGTAGTTCAGAAACTCGGCATAGAGCAGGTTGATGAAGTCGGCACCGCCCATGGCACCGCCCGGGTGACCTGATTTCGCCTTTTCGACCATGGCTGCAGCCAGAATACGGATGTTGTCGGCTGCGCGCGTCAATTTGGAGTTCGTAGTCATATTGTGCGTGAAGTTGTATGATTCTTATTGAACAAAGATACGAAAATTCGGTTTATCCGACACGTTTCAGCCCGGAAAAATTCGCCGCGCCGATCTTTTTTTGCGCATAATCGAGCGTTACGACAAATCGGTCGCAGCCCTGTGAGGGCAGATCGTACATGGCGTCCATCATGATCGTCTCGCAGATCGACCGCAGACCGCGGGCTCCCAGACGGAACTCGACCGCCTTGTCGACCACGTAGTCCAGCACAGCATCATCGAACGTGAGGTCGATACCGTCCATCCGGAACAGGCTCTTATACTGCTTGACGATGGCGTTGCGCGGCTCGGTGAGGATCGACCGCAGCGCATCGCGGTCCAGCGGACGCATGAAGGTCAGCACCGGCAGACGGCCCACCAGCTCGGGGATCAGTCCGAACGACTTCAGGTCCTGCGGCGTGACGTACTGCATCAGGTTCCGGCGGTCGATCGGGTTGCGCTCCTGCTGTCCGAATCCCACGGCGCGGGTATTGAGCCGCTGGGCGATCTTGCGCTCGATGCCGTCGAACGCTCCGCCGCAGATGAAGAGGATGTTGCGGGTGTCGACCTGGATGAACTTCTGGTCGGGGTGCTTGCGTCCCCCCTGGGGCGGCACGTTGACCGTGGTGCCCTCCAGCAGTTTCAGCAGGGCCTGCTGAACCCCCTCGCCCGAGACGTCGCGCGTAATGGAGGGGTTGTCCCCCTTGCGGGCGATCTTGTCGATCTCGTCGATGAAGACGATGCCCCGCTCGGCCTGCGCCACGTCGTAGTCGGCCACCTGCAGCAGCCGCGAGAGGATGCTCTCCACGTCCTCGCCCACATAGCCCGCCTCGGTGAGCACCGTGGCGTCGACGATGGTGAAAGGAACCTGCAGCAACTTGGCGATGGTGCGGGCCATCAGGGTCTTGCCCGTACCCGTAGGACCGACCAGCACGATATTCGACTTGTCAATCTCCACCTCGTTCAGGCCGCCCGCCTCGTCGCGGTGCCCCTTTCGGGTCTGCTCGGCCTTGTGGAGCAGCCGCTTGTAGTGGTTGTAGACCGCTACGCAGAGGTAGCGCTTGGCCTCGTCCTGTCCGATCACGTAGTCGTCCAGAAAGGCCTTCATGCGGGCCGGTTTCCAGAGCTCTTCGCGCGAGAAGGGGAGACGCGCCCGCTCGGTGCGCTGCATCTCGGCCAGCATCTGGTGTCCGCGCTCCAGGCAGTCCGTACAGATATGGGCGCCGTCGGCTCCGCTGAAGAGGGTTTTCGCATCGTTGCGCGCGGCTCCGCAGAAGGAGCAGTGCTCCATGGGGTCCGTATGGTTGTTGTTACCGTTTTTTCTGTGTGTCATCGTTCGGGTATTTCTCGTTTGGTAAGCACCTGGTCGATCAGCCCGTATTCGCGGGCCTCGGCGGCCGAGAGCCAGTAGTCGCGGTCGGCATCGCGCTCGATCTTCTCGTAGTCGACGCCCGAGTGCTTGGCCAGAATCTCGTAAAGTTCGCGCTTGGTGCGCAGAATCTCGCGGGCCGTGATCTCGATATCGGAGGCCTGCCCCTGCGCGCCGCCCAGAGGCTGATGGATCATCACCCGGGCATGAGGCAGCGCCGAGCGCTTGCCGGCAGCACCCGAAGTCAGCAGCACGGCACCCATCGACGCGGCCAGACCGGTGCAGATGGTCGCCACGTCGCAGCTCACCAACTGCATGGTGTCGTAGATGCCCAGGCCGGCCGAGACCGATCCGCCGGGCGAATTGATATAGATCTGCACGTCCTTCTCGGGATCAACCGACTCCAGAAACAGCAGCTGGGCCTGGATGATGTTGGCCGCGTCGTCGTAGATCGGCGCCCCCAGAAAGATGATGCGATCCATCATCAGCCGCGAGAAGACATCCATCGTGGCGACGTTCAGCTGACGCTCCTCGATGATCGTGGGCGATACGTAGCTCGCCTGAACGGAGCGGAAATCGTGCAGTCTGAGGCTGCTGATGCCGCAGTGTCCGCGGGCGTATTTTTCGAATTCGTTCATAAGTCAAAATCTTTTATCGATGAACCGGAATCTCTCCATGTAAAAATCGGACTCTGCAAACATCGCGCCCGCAGAGTCCGAGTAAGGTCGGAGGTTCCGAAATCAGATCTCTTTAGCCAGTTTGGCGAAATCTTCGGACGAAACGGCCTTTTCGGCGATCTTGATCTTGCCCTTCACGGCCTCGACCACCTTCACCTCGTAGAGCTTCTCGTAGATCTTCTGCGACTGCTCCTTGTCCGAGAGAATCTGCTTGCCGTAGTTCTCCAGCATGTCGGCCGGAGCGGCGGGCATGCCGTACTGGGCGAACTGAGCCTGAGCCAGCGCCTTGGCCTCCTCGAGGGCCTCCTCGGCCGAAACCGAGATCTTCTCCTCCTGAATGAAGTGCTTCTGGAGATAGTTCCAGGTGAACATCTTCAGGAAGGCGTCGAAATCCTTCTCGATGTCCTCCTTCGAGAACTTGCCCTCGTTGATGACGTAGAGCCAGCGCTTCAGGAACTCGGCGGGCATCTGCAGGTCGGCCTTCTCGAGCAGGTAGTTGCGCAGCTGGAGCGTGAAGAGGTAGTCGCTCTCACGACGCAGCTCGGCGGCGATCTGCCCGTCCAGGAAGGCGTCCAGACCCTTCTCGTCGGTCACCTCGCCGGCGGGGAAGGCCATCTTGAAGAACTCCTCGTTCAGCTCCGGATCGGCGAACTTGCGGATCTTGGTGATCTCCATCTCGAACTCGGGGTTGATGCCCTCCAGCTCGTTCTCCTTCACCTGAAGGATGGCGGCGCGCTGCGAAGCGCTCTTGTAGAGTTCGTTCACGTTCACCTGCATCTTGTCGCCGACCTTCTTGCCCAGGAACGGCTTGCGCTCCTCCTCGGACATCGAGATCAGACCCACGTAGGCGTCCTGCACCTGCATGTCGCCGTTGTCGAGGGTTACGGTCAGAGCCTCGTCCGACTCCACGCTCTCCACGTCCACCAGACGGCCGTAGCGGCGCAGGTAGTTCGAGCGGTAGTCGTCGTGCATCTTCTTGTCGATCCGGATCGAGCTGTAGGTCAGCTCATCCTTCTGCGAAAGCTCCAGTTCCACGGCGGGGGCCGCACCGGCCTCGAACATGAACTCGAACTCGGTATTGTTCTCGAAATCGAAAGCGCCCTGCTCCTCCGAAGGGATCACGTCGCCCACGTAGTCGATCTTCTCCTGCTGGAGGTACTCGAACACGGCGTTCGAAGCCGTGCGGTAGGACTGCTCGGCGACCATGCCTTTGCCGTACATCTTGCGGATGATACCCATGGGAACCATGCCCGGACGGAAACCGGGAACGTTCGCCTTGCGCTTGTAGTCGCGCAGAGCCTTCTCAACGGCCTCGCCGTAATCGCTTTCGCCCACCGTCACCTTGATGAGCAGCGTGTTTTGTTCGCGTTGTTCTTTTACGATATTCATAGTAACGAATCTGTTATTTTGTTTCGAATCTTCGCTTAAATAGCGCGCAAAGTTACGATATTATCTTCAGAAAAGCAATTTTATACCGAAAATATTGTCGTCCGCCGGCGCTAACCGATGCTCGGGAAGTGGCTGTCGACATAGTGCTGGAACACCTGACGGTAGTTGTCGCCGATGGGCAGGCAGTCGTTCTCGCCGATGTAGACCCGCCCCTTGGCATAACCGGTGATATACTTGAGATTGACTACGAACGAGCGGTGCACGCGCATGAAGCTCTCCGAGGGCAGCGCGCTCTCCATGTTCTTCAGCCGGAACAGGGTCATCAGCGTGGAGCCGTCGGCCAGGTGCAGGCGCACGTACTCCCCCTCGCTCTCGACGTAGACGATATCGGCGATCCGGATCAGCGAGACCTTGTAGTCGGCCTTGACGGAGATATACTCCGGACTCTCGGCCGTCGCCTCGTCCGGCTCGGGGACCGCTTCGCCGGACGCCTCTTCGGAGCGCCGGGCCAACCGGATCAGCTCGTGCAGCGAGCAGACCTTGGCTACCGCGCGCCGGAACTCCGCGAAGCTGAAAGGTTTGAGCAGGTAGTCCGCGGCGTCGAGCCGAAACCCCTCGACGGCGTGTTCCGAATAGGCCGTCGTGAAGACCACCAGCGTCTTCCGCTCCAGCGTCCGCACGAAATCGAGCCCGTTGAGGTCGGGCATGTTGATATCGACGAAGATCAGGTCGACCTCCTCGCCGCGCAGGTACTCGCGCGCCGCGAGGGCGTCGGAGAAGGTGGCGGCCAGCTCCAGTTCGGGGGTGCGGCCGACGTAGTTGCGGATCTGACGGAGCGCCAGCGGCTCGTCGTCGATGGCGATGCACTTAATCATGGCAATTGGGGTATCGTGAGTTGAACGGTATAGGTATCGGCCGCATCCGTGAGGTCGAGCGCGTAACGACCGCCGTAGATCAGGTCCAGCCGCTTGCGCACGTTCTTCAGGCCGATGCCCGGGGCGTGGGCCCCGCTGCGGGGGCGCTTGCTGTTGACGATCGTGCAGCACACCAGCTTGTCGGCCAGCGTCACCCGGATATGGATGAACGAGGCGCGGCTGCCCGACACGCCGTGCTTGAAGGCGTTCTCCACGAAGACGATGAGCAGCAGGGGCGGGATCGAGATTCCGGCCGCCTCGCGGGCGGGATAGTCGATGCGGATGTCCAGCTCCTCGGCATAGCGGATCCGCATCAGCTGGATGTAGTTCTCCATGAACTGCATGTCCTGCTCCAACGAGATGCTGCGCTGTCCCGAGTCGTAGAGCACGTAGCGCATCATCTTCGAGAGCTCGATGACCGCATCTTTCGCCCCGTCGGCGTCGATGTCGATCAGGGCGTGGATATTGTTGAGGGTGTTCATGAAGAAGTGGGGGTTGATCTGATACTTCAGGTAGTCGATCTCGGCCTGGAGATTCTGATGTTTCAGCGCCTCCATCACCTGCTCGTTGCGCATGGCCTGATAGAGCATCTTGATCATGGTGTTGGCACCCGTCATGAAGAGGCCCAGCAGAATGTTCCAGGGCAGGGCCAGATCGGAGAACGAGGCCTTGCGGTTCGCGATCACGGTCTCGTCGAGGGGCAGCACCCTCGGAAAAAACTGCTCGTAGAGGTCCACCGCCCCGAATATCGCCGTGATGACCGCCAGGTCGCACAGCACGTAGAGCACGTAGCGCCGCTTCTGCAGCAGCTTGGGCGCCAGCAGGCTGTTATTGATGATGAACAGCAGCAGGTAGGGGGCGATCTTCCGCCACGAGGTGAAGATGGCCTCCAGGTCGACATGCTCCTCGCCGAGCATCTTGGAGCTCAGGATGGGCACCAGAATGATGACGAGCCAGACCATGACGTAGATCAGGTTCTCGCCGATGCGTTGTTTCCGAATGTTCTGCATACGTTTCATATCCCGCAAAGATAGCGAAAAACCCTAAACGAACGAAGCGGGCAGCTCACGCACCGGCTTGCACGCCCCCTCGGCACAAGTATAGAAATAATGCGTCAGTCCGTTGGTGAGCATCAGCCAGGGGGCGCCGACCACCGAATTGTAACGCACGGCCTGATCCAGCACCGTTCCGTCGATCCGCACCGACGCCGCCTTGCACTCCGCCAGCAGCAGGGGTCTCCCCTGCCGGTCGACCACCACGACGTCGGCACGCTGCGGCTGTCCGTTCAGCCTGACAGGCCACTCCTGCACGATCCGCTGGGGCGCTATGCCCCGCCCCTCGATCCAGCCGATCAGATGACGCCGCACCCACTCCTCGGGGGTCAGCACCAGCCACATGCCCCGCACCGCGTCCCACACCTCGACCCCGACGCCGACCCGCCGGGCCCGCAGCCGAACGGCAGGAAAATTGAGTTTCGGAAGTCCACCCATCGCTGTATTCGTTTTTTTTCGTAACTTTACGGTCACAAATATAGGAAATATATGCGCAAAATCGTCACCCTGCTCGCTCTGTTTTCTCTCGCCGCTGCCTTCGGCCAGTCCGCCGACACCCCCGCCGCACCCGCTTCGGGACGCGAACCGGCCCGCCCCCGCACGATCCCCGTCCAGCGTTTCGACCTGCCGGCCGAGGAGAGCAACAGCTACCTGCGTCCGGTGACGTGGCGTCCTGCAGCCGGATCGGCCGAAACCCGTTTCGAAGCCGACTGCTCCATCCCCTTCGCCTGGGCGAACCGGCAGGTGCTGCTGCGGATCGCTTCGGCCCCGGCCGGCTACGAACTGACGGTCAACGGCCGCCGGGCGGGTCACGTACGGCACGGAGCGCTCCCGGCCGAATTCAACCTCACGAAACTCCTCAGAGAGGGTTCCAACCGGCTGGAACTGCGGATACCGGAATTTCAGCCCGACGCCTCGCTCGACGACTTCGCGCACCCGGCGACCGGGATCGGCGTCTCGGAGTTGATCTCGCAGCCCACCATCCGCATCCGCGACTGCTTCGTCATCACCCGGCCGGTCGACGGAAACTACCTGGCCGAAGTGGGCATCGTAGTGAAGAGCGACGCCCTGAACCGCAAGCAGGCCCGCATACACTACGATCTGAAGAGTCCCTCGGGCCTCTCCGTCAAGAGCGGATTCGAGGATATCGCCCTCTCCATGCGCGGGGAAGACACCCTGCGCTTCACGGTCGCTATCCCCGAAAACGAACTCTGGTCGCCCGACACCCCCACCCGTTACCGCCTGCAACTGCGCACCCAGACCGCCGGGCGCTATACCGAACACCAGACCCGCCTCGTGGGATTCCGCACCATCGAAATGCGCGACGGCGAACTCCTGCTCAACGGCCGGCCGGTGGAGCTCCGGCTGGGAACGTTCGACGGGACGTCGCTGACGGCGACCCGGCTCGAAAACGCCAAATACGGCGGCACGACCGTCCTGCTCCCCCTGCCGGGTCCGGTCGACGAAAGCATCTACGACCTCTGCGACGAGATGGGCATGCTCCTGATCGCCCAGACGCCGCTGCGCAGCGCCCGCTCCGGAGAGTCCCGCCGAAAGGGAGGCAACCCGACGAACGATCCCGCGCACACTCCCTCCTGCATCGACCGCACCGAATCGGCCTACCGCCTCTCCCAATACCACCCCTCGGTAATCGGATTTTCACTGGCCCGCGACGCCTCCAACGGCATCGGGCTCTACGAAAGTTACCTGAATCTGAAACGGCTCGAGGAGCAACGGCCGATTTTCTATCCCGAAGCGGGCGGAGAGTGGAACAGCGATCCGCTGCGCATAATCGAAATAAAATCAATCGATTAACTGCCAATACGCAAACAGACCCGAAAAAAAATGTAAAATTTTTCTCATTTTTTTCGGCAAAAAATTTGCAGATAACGAAAATATAGCTACCTTTGCACTCGCAATCGAAAAGGTTGAATGCCTCTTTAGCTCAGTTGGTAGAGCACGACACTCTTAATGTTGGGGTCCAGGGTTCGAGCCCCTGAGGGGGTACGAAAGCGGAAGATGAAAGTCTTCCGCTTTTTTATTGTATACCCCCATGCACGCACGCCTGTGGCGGCGATGCCGCAATCCATGTCGCAGGTTGTCGCAAGGTTCATTCGATAAGATCAATCCATCCTACCCGAACGGTGGTTGTCACAAGAGTGAAAATTGGCAGAATTACCTAAGAGGAGGACCGACTCATCGATTTCTCGGGAACTTCGAAGTATTGAGCTACTCGAAACAAACTCTTCTTCAGATCGTTCCGCTCCCGTATTCTGAAGCAATCGATCCGGACGACAATATGTCGAAAGTCCTTTATAGTGGGCCAAGATCGAAGCCATATGGTCGGAAACCTCTGACTCGATTTCAACCTCCCCAACGCGTCGAAAGACACAGACTTTCTGATGCAACGTTTAAGGAAATATCACAGGTACTATTTCATTAAGACTCTTATTAAGCAAAGACAAAAGCTTTCTGTCATTATCTTTATAGGCTTTGTGACAAGATAAAGATAACTTCGAAATTTCCATGTGAACGGGATTAGTCGGATCAAATCGGGGGATTCGTATATTCTTAACAATATCAGTACCCCGATTGGTATCGATCGTATAACCTTGTATGATCTGTTCAACAATTTTGGAGTTAAGGACACCGCAAAGGTAGTGGGCCTCATCTTCCGAGTCGAATGGTACAAACAGAACTTTAGAGTCTGTAACCACGATCTTATCGAAGACGAATTCATCTCTAATAGTAGATACTACGCAACAATCCAAAGACTTCGCTTGTTCCTGCCAAAGAACTTTATAGGGTTTAAATGTGTAATCTCCCACATTGTCGAGGCGATACCAAGGAAATTGGTTAACATCAAAGAATTTTGCAGACCTAATGCGTGTATCTCTAAGGAGATCATGGAAATAATAAAGCCAATCGTATGTCCGATAATATTTCGCCTGAAGAGTCTCTGTCGGTATTCCGCGGTAGAGTGCTTCACCTTTGGAAGAATGCGGCACCAACATATAAATGTAAGAATTTATGCCCCATTTCTCTATGTTACGTCCTCCTACCATCGGATATACATGTTCGGCGTCGACAAATCCGACGTGAATACCTAAATCTTTCGCCTCTTGCAATCTCGACCGTTTAATAAGATTCGAGATCTTAAGCAAATCATTTCTACGTTCCAATACCTCCACGAGATAAACACCTTTTGCGCCACAAGGTTCTATTCCCTTGCGACCTTTATAGGGAGAAGGACCTAAAAATTTATCCACGTGATGACTAACGGCTGCCGGTACAGTCAGCCATGGACTTCTAACATCTTCGTTAATTGGTTTCGCAGAGAGCTGAATCGAAGATATTTTGGAACGAACCGATTCGTATGGCATCGAATATTCGACTTTAGCCCCTGGATTAATGGCATATTCGAAATAATTATCCATAGGATATCGCATGCGGACAGACTTTCTGAAAATATATACAGATGTCTTGTTACTTGCTATACCCTTAAAAGGATTCACTCGAAGCATGTCATGCACAGCGTCGATAGAAAAAGGATGTTCCTGGTTATCGCGAGTAATGCAAAATTTCCTGAAACCCTCTCCGCCTTTAAGACTCTTGACAAAAGTTTGGGGAAGAATCAAGGCTGCCACTCCATTATCCTTAAGATAATGATCGATAGCGACATATGTCACAGCCATAGCAAAATCATCGTGGCTCGTGATTTTGTCATAAGCCGACTTTTCGAAAATGCCGTAAGAAAGCCATATATCTAAAGTAAGGTTTCTATAACTTTCGGACATAGCTTTCCAAGCAATCCACGGAGGGTTTCCGATAATGTAATCGAACTGGTTCTCGCAGAAAAGCGGAGCGAAGGAATTCTTGAGAATGATAGGCCAAAAACCATCTCGTCCTGCGTATACGGGGGATAAAACCAAATGTATGAAAGAAGAACAGCGACAGAAAGATAGATAACCGTTATATATCAAACGGTTAGCAGCGCGACACCCCCGGACGCGCTGCGAAACCAAATGTTACTTCGGTGTTACTTTCGTGTTACATACGACCTTGATTTGAACGCGGTGTTCAACCCCTGATGTTACATCGCCTCCGAAAACGGCCGAAAACGGCCAAATTTCGGAGGCGTTTTTGTGTGTGAATCATCCTACAGAAAGCCTGCAAGAAGTGAATACAGCCGTGATTTAGGCGAGTTGTCCGTATGCTTGTAACGGGTCGCCGACGTATCCATTCAAATGCGATTGTTTGCCGTTCAAATGGTTTTTCGTAATGAGTATTTTCTCCTAATCTGGATTGCGTCAATACCCCTAATAATAAAAAATGGACGGCGCATTGGGCGGAGCAATGGACCGAGCTGTAGAAATGCAATCACAAAACGAAAAATATACAATGGACGGAGTATTGGACGGAGTATTTTATGTGAAAATCGTTGCTTAAAACGATACATGACTGCACTAAAAGCAGTTTTTTTGCATGAAAATAACGGTTAAATCACCCCTTAACTACATATATTTTGCGTAAATGTGAATTTTATTTGCATTGCAATTTCTTGAAAACCAACGACAATTATTCATATCACCGGCATTTACCATCTAAAAAAGTGCGCGAGACCCTCTAAAAGAATTTTTTCACACTACCGAGCACCTGCCACACTCCCCTGATTATTGACTTGGGAATTTCCTGCTCGTCGTATTCTTTGTTCACTGGCTCAAGGCGGATATATTCGGGGTTTTCTGATTTACGTACACGTTTAACCGTTCGCCATTCGTCGGTCATGATGCCATAAACTTCGCCATACAGCAGGTAAGTCTGCCAATCTTCAATTTTGCGTAGCGCAATGATATCGCCATTGCTGATCAGCGGCTCCATCGAATGTCCCGTAATATTTGCCCAGCTGTCGGCTTTGCCATATTGAGGCAAATTTATATATCCTGCAGGTGCATAGGTCTGGTCGTTTAGCACGAGGTCGAATCCGCCGCAGAAATCTACATCGTAATATGGCGTCCCAACAATTGTTTCCTCGCTATGCTCAGTTTGGGTTTTTGATAATTCAAAATGATTTATATTGAATGTTTCGATAAACCTATCTAAGAAAGCATCTGTAATACCTCGCCCCCCATTGATTATGTTATTAATATATTGAGGCTTTACACCCAGCTTGAGCGCAATATCTACTTTTGAGAAGCCTTTGGCTTTCAATCGTTCTATTTCATTTGTTAGCCATCGCTCTTTTAGGGCTGATACCTTCTCCATAAAAATAAATCAAAATAATTTGTATAAAACTTGCATGGTAAATCAATATGATTTATATTTGCATCGTCTTAACGTGTTAAGGCGCTATAAAGGTAGTGAAAATTTTGAATTATTGACATGAAAGACAAGACGAAGAAATGGCAGACACAGAGCAACAAGGACAAAGTCTGCTTTTACCTGATTACGCGCGGCGTCGCATTCCATTATACGGAGAAATCGGGAATTGTTTTCGAGGCGGCCGCTTCTTTCGTAGAACGCATGTCCGACGCTTTGGTAACGGTTTACGGCTGTTCCTTACGACCGATCATCGAAGAAGTAAAATAACCCAACAATGAAACGATATTGGTTCCAATTATTGACGGAGAACTACGACGAATTGGGGGCATTGATTCCCGACGGATCGAGCAAGACCACAGCCACCAATCGGGCAAAGCGCTGGATGCAACAGAACGGAATCGACAGCGCAGTTCTCGAAGTGAGCAGCATGGCGACCAATAACATTCTCGACATGATATTGATCGAATTATAAAATAAAGGGATATGACACAACAGGAATTTGAAGATCGGACGGGCAAGACGGTTTCATCGGGAAAATACGCACTGATAGAAGCAATGTATATGGCCGCCGGGAACATGGACAAGGACCAGTTCTGCGCGGAGTACAAGAAACACGGCGCAAGCGTACTCGTAGCGGAATATTACCGACGTATCACGGTTTTGAACGGCGTACTCGAGGAGCGCAACAACGAACTGGACGATGCTCGGCAAAAGCGAACGAGCCTTGCGGAATTCCTCCTCGGCAAGGCCACTGCCTATAACGATACGGATTTCTATCGTGAAGCCGTAAGGCTCATCGGAAGAAAAGCGGCGGTGCTATACAAGGTTAAGAGCGGACTGCCCCTTTGGGAGGAAGATGTGGTGTGTCTCGAAGAGGTGCTGGCCGACTAATGCACAAAACCGAATAAAACAGGATAGAGATGAAGTATATCGAATTACCAACGGCCAAGAAGGCGCGCATCCGACGGGCGCTGGGCGTAAGCCGCGTAACGCTGTGGTCGGCCCTGACTTTCCAGACCCAGAGCGCGCTGGCAGAGAAGATTCGCCGCATGGCCTTGCAGGACGGCGGGCGCGTGATAAGCGAGGTCGATGTCACGAACGGCTTCATGCCGAATTGCGAGACCGCTTTTGAGCATGATGCCGACGGCGTGCGACGGATTATTCAGACCTTCTCGAACGGCGCTCGAGTGGAGCTCGACAACGCCACGTGTACGGCCGAGATCAGCCGGAACGGACGTTCCGTGAAGACGTTCTCCGACGTCAAGATGCATGATTGGGGCAACATCGTATTCGAGACACAAAGTCTCGCAAATTCATTGAATTAGTGAGCTACCGGTTTCCCGCGAACGCGTAAGGCGTTGTCCAGAGCGATACCGGCGCGGGATCAAGAACGAAACGACAATGGAATATTTCGGGAATACAATAGCGGTAACAATGCACGAGCTGACGCGGTCGGACGACGGGGAGGCGATTATGAGTCAAGCCGCATACGACTGGAATGTCCGGCAACGGAATATGAATGTTCTTCAGCGTGCATGCCGCTGTAAAAAGGCCCTGATCGAATATCGCTCGCTTCCGGAACGCTTCCGCACGCGCTTCGAGAAAAAATACGGTGATCCCGAGAAGACGATGAGACAAGACGAAATGCCGCTTGCGATGGATACTGACGCGCAGCGCTTCTACCACGACCACCTGCTACCCAACGGCGACCATCTGCCGGATGAGAAGCAAGCCGAATACACGTTGAACGCACGGGTGCTGAACGCCCTGCGGGATATGCTCGAAACGCAGAAGACGATGCGCCGGGCCTACGGCAATCATACGCCCGTAATCTGGTCGAATATCTTTGCCGCAGCCGAGGAGCTGCGCGAGGCCTATGGCCATACGCTCCCGAAAAGCGAGGCCCGTCTGCGCGACAAGCTGCGACAGTACCGCAAGGAGGGCTACGGCTGCCTTGTCTCGGGCAAGTTCTGCAACAGCAATACGCTGAAGATAACCAAAGCGGCGGGCCGTCAGATCGTCGCGCTGCGCCGCTGCCGCGTGCCGGTCTACACGACCAAGCAGCTCTTCGAGGAGTTCAACCGCATTGCTGAGCGTCGCGGCTGGAAGCCGCTCGCCTCGCAGTCGTCGCTGGTGCAATACCTCGAACGGCCGGAGGTCAAACCGCTGTGGTACGACGCCGTCTACGGCGAGCTGGCGGCCAAACAGCTTTACGCCCGTCACAACAAGACCGAGATGCCGACCATGCGCGATTCGCTGTGGTACGGCGACGGTACGAAGCTTAACCTCTTCTATAAGGCGGTCGAAAACGGCCGGACGGTCGTGCGCACGGTCTCGGTCTATGAGGTCATCGACGCCTACAGCGAGACGCTGCTCGGATACTCCGTCAGCGCCAGCGAGAACTTCGACGCACAATTCGCCGCTTTCCGCATGGCCATCGAGACGGCCGGCTGCAAGCCCTACGAGATCGTGACGGACAATCAGGGTGGCCAACGGAGCAAGATCGCGCAGAAGTTTTTCGCGAACATCTGCCGCATCAATCGGCCGACGGCGCCGTACAACGGACCGTCGAAGAGCATCGAGTCGGCATTCGGCCGCTTTCAGCAACAGGTGTTGCATGAGGACTGGCGCTTCACGGGCGGCAACATGACCTCGAAGGAGGCGTGGAAAATCAATCGCGAGTTCCTCGAAGCGAACAAGGAGAAGCTGTTCACCTACGAGGAGATGCTGGCGGCCTATGCCGCGGCCCGCTGCAAGTGGAATGCGATGAAGCACTACCGGACAGGGATCGCCCATGAGGAGATGTACCGTGCGAGCGCGAATCCGGCCACCGACCCGATTACGGAATTCGACCTGATCGACCTGTTCTGGCTGACGACCGAGCAGCCGAGCCTGTTCACGGCCGACGGCATCACGGTCCAATACCGAAACCGCAAGTATACCTACGAAGTTCTGACCGCAGACGGCCGCCCGGACTACGAGTGGCGCCGGGACAATACCGGTCGGGAGTTCTTCGTGAAGTTCGACCCGCAGCGCATGGACCGGGCGCTGCTCTACACCCGAACGCCGATGGGGCTGCGCTACGAGACGGTGGCCTACCCCTACCTTTCGATTCGCCGTAACATTCAGGAGCAGCAGCCGGGCGACATGGAGCTGATCCGCCTCAACGACGAGGCGAACAAGCGCGAGCGGGTGCGCCGCCAGATCGAGGCGCATGCACTGGAACTGGAACACGGCGTCGCCCCGGAGCAGCACGGGCTGCGGACTCCGGCCCTCAAAGGCATCAGCGAAAAGGAGTACGAGCGGCTGGCCGACGCGGTAACGGTCCTGCCGACCGAGCCTGCGACCGAACCGCTTGCGGTCGGCGAATATACGAAAGTCGTCAGCAACATGGATTTCGACCCGACGGCCGTCTTCAGCAGAATGTAAATCCAAAATCATAAAAGACAATGAAACAATTGACCATCGAACAGAAGCAGAGCATTCGGGAAAAACTCGTCGAGTACACGAAGCGGTTCCCGACGCAGACGAAAGCCGCGAACTCGCTCAAAGGAACGAGCGCCGGTACGGTGAATGCCATCCTGACCGGCAAGTTCGAAAACATCAGCGACAACATGTTTCTCAACATTCGTTCGCAAATCGAATCGACGCGCATGGATGGCTGGCAGCTCTGTACGACCGCGGCTTATCAGGATTTGAATACGCTGATGCAGGATGCGCAGCAATACCAGAACGTTGCATGGGTGGTCGGTCCCGCCGGCATCGGGAAAACCACAGCGGCAACGCTCTATGCCCGCCAGAACCGCAACGTCTTCCTGCTGCCTTGTTCGGAGGATATGCACAAGTCGGACTTCATTCATGAGCTCGCACGCAAAATCGGTATCCGTACCGACGGACTGACCGTTCGCGAAACCTTGTCGGCCATTACGGACGAGCTGGTCACACTGGAGCATCCGCTGCTTATTTTCGATGAAGGCGATAAACTGACCGATTCGGTGATGTATTACTTCATCTCGCTCTATAACGCGCTGGAGGATAAGTGCGGGATGCTTTTCCTGTCGACTCCGTACATCAAGCGCCGTATGGACCGCGGGCTGAAGCTCGACCGCAAAGGGTACGATGAGATGCACTCGCGCATCTGTCGCCGGTTCGTCGACCTGTCGAAGGTGACGGAGCATGAAGTGTCGGCGGTATGTCGGGCGAACGGGCTTTCGGACGAACGGGAAATCCAGCGTGTCATCGCCGATTCGAATGCTTGCGGGTTCGATTTGCGCCGCGTGAAGAAAGCCGTCCACAAACAGCGTCGCATTGCAGCGGCAGCAAGACTTTAACGCCGTTCAAACACTGTTCAAACGCTGTTCAAATGGGACGCACATTATCAGCCAAACAGGTATTGACCCTCAAGCGCCGGACGATCCGTCTGGGCGGCATCTGGGCAGACTGCGTCGGGGAGATCGACCGCACGGGAGTGGTATTCTTTTGGGCCAACTCGGGCAACGGCAAGACCTCGGCGGTCGTCACTTTCTGCAAGGAGTTGACCCAGTTCGGTCGGGTGCTCTACCTGCCGCTGGAGGAGGGTCTGGTAGGCACGACGCAAGACACCATCCGTCGTTACGGACTGGACGAGTGTGGTCGGAAATTCCAGTACAACGAGACGATGACCTTTAAAGAGATGGATGAACGGTTGTCGAAGCCTCGCTCGTGGGATTTCGTGGTGATCGACTCGTTCCAATATACGCAGATGAGCTACAAGGAGTATATAGCTTTCAAGGAGCGCCACCGCAATAAACTGCTGATTTTCGTCAGTCATGCCGACGGCAAGCGTCCGGACGGACGTGCGGCTATGAAGGTCATGTACGATGCGTCGCTGAAAATCTGGGTCGAAGGCTACAAGGCGTTCAGCAAAGGACGGTACATCGGGCCGACGGGCGAATGCACGGTCTTCGAAGAAGGAGCCAAACGCTACTGGGAGGGGAAGGCACTAAACAGAAAATGATATGAATTTAGACTCGCAAAACAAGGTGCTGAAAGCGGGGTTTATGATCGTCCGCAAGGATGACTACCCGCAGCCGAAAATCAAGTACAAACAGTTCGGATTTCCCGAATGGCGGACACTCGAGAAGTTCGACACGAAGGCGGCGCGGGACCGTCGGTTTAAGGACCTGCTGCATGACAGCAGCATAATCGAAGATTGACCTATGGATATCAAGAAAATCTACATCAGCGGGAAGATCACCGGACTGCCCATTGAAGAGGTGATCGCCAAATTTCGGGCCGCGGAAGTGAAAATACGGCGTTTCGGGTTCGCGCCTGTCAGTCCGCTCTGTAACGGGTTGCCGCTCGAAGCGGAGTGGGCGGATCAGATGGGCGAAGACATCAAGCTGCTGCTCAAAAGCGATGCGATTTATATGATGGCGGATTGGCAGCAGAGCGAGGGTGCTACTCTCGAATACCTGATCGCCCGTCAGCGGCGGATGCGCATCTTCCTTGCCGAAACCTTCGATGCTCACGCAGCTATCGAAACGAATACCGAACTATCCCATGAACCGGAAGCGTAACTATTCTCGGCTCTACGCCATCGCCAAAGCGAAGAGCATCGACCTCGAGCAGCACAAGGAGGTGCTGGTGTCGCAGTTCACCGGCGGCCGCACGTCATCGCTGCGAGAGATGACCCCGACCGAGTACGAGGAGATGTGCGAATGTCTCCAGACGGGCAAGCAGCTCGGCGAAACCTCGGCCGCATACAAGGAGCGGTTGCGCAAGGCGCGCTCGGCGGCATTGAACCGTATCCAGCGGCTCGGGGTCGATACGGCCGACCGGACATTCGCCGCGGTGAATGACTTCTGCCTCGACCCGCGCATCGCCGGTAAACCTTTCGGAATGCTGACTATTGACGAGTTGCAGGCTCTCGTGCCAAAACTCGAAGCGATCCTCCGCAAACCGAAGCCCGTAAAGCCGCAGCGGGTCATTCCGATTTCATACATCGTTCGTCCTGACCAACTGCCGAGCTGATATGGAAAAACCGATTATCGAAGTCGATTTACAGGGGTCGGATGGCAATGTGTTCGCCCTGATGACGAAGGCTCGAGCAGCGATTATTGCGGCCGTTCCGCGCGGAGGGTCGGCGGTGGAGCGTCGATGGAAGCGGGAAAAGGCCGAATGCGAAGCCGACAAAATGATGAGGGCGGTGATGCAGTCGCACTCTTACGACGAAGCGTTGTCGGTTATCCGGCAATATGTAACGATTCAGGAGAAAGGAGGTGGCCTATGAAGTAACCGGTACGGGTGGCGACAGGAAATGAACAACGAAATGGGAAAAATTGGCTGTTGTTTAGAGATTAGCAGGGGTTCGAGTCCCCGGCCACCCGCAACCCCCTTTTTAGATGAAGACTCGAGTGCAAGTAGAGCGACGATGGCGCAGGGATTACCCGCTGGAGGATGCGGCTGTTGCCCGGGTTCGATTCCCGGCGACTTGCAAATAAAATTACAGAAACACATTAAAATAAATTCTATGACAAAATCGGAAGACTTCAACGCAGGCTGGTGGAACTGCCTGTTTTCATTTGCGGCGGAACTGCTGCGCTGCGACCGCCACGGGGCGGCTCGAATCATCAAAACAGTTATGAAAGAGGCCGGAGTGACGGACGACGAACTGGTCGGCGTCCTTGCTAAATCGGACGAAATAGGAATGCCGGAACAGGTCTATGACTGTTTGGACAATATGTATTTAGACTAACTTTTTTAATTCAACTATTTATGAGAAAAATTTTAGTGAGCGGTTGCGCAAACTGTCCTTACCTGACAGTCTGGAATGATGGGAATGAGGAGAAAGAGCCTCATGACCGTATTTGCTCCGGTGATTGCCGCCACCCATCTTTCCATAAGGAATTAGGCTTTCCGCATTTTAATCGAGAGGTTTTTTTGCCGGACACGGAAATTCCGACCAGCGACACAAAGGTGCGATTAGTCGATCCGGCGGGAACCCCCGACTGGTGTCCGCTTCCCAAAGAAGATTAAGTAATACTAAATAGCAAATATTATGAAAAGCAGACAAATCGGTAATTGGCGAGTGCCTGTTGAACTCAAAGATTGTTCTTGTGGGTCGGAGGTTGTATTGTGTTTCTCGAATGGGCGTCAGATTCAAGGAATCTTTGTTGGGTTTGAAAGCGGCCGGGCCGTCGTGCAAAATGGGAAACGAGGAGCAAGAATAACATATCCGATGTTGGGACTGTATAAATGGCGCGAGGTTGCAGTTGTCAAGTCCATCGATGCGGTGGTCTATCCGAGCGACGAGCCGACGATCTCGGTGGTCGATGATGCGACCTACGGTGGTGCGCATTGTTACGTGATCCGCGAGTGCCTCGGCTTCAACGACGGCAAAACGCAGTATGTCGAGACCGAACAGGTCATTCGGTTCGTTCGGAAGAACGACGACGGGACGATGATTCCCGGCTTGCAATCCGAGCAGCTGGTGCTGGCTTTGCTCGACCGCCATGAGAAACTGAATGCCCGGTTACCGTCGGAGCAGAACGCCAAAATGATCGCCGGTCTGCGCATGTTCCTCGAGGCGTGCGAGGAGCGCGTGAAGAACCGCATGGAGCGCGGAGTAATGGGCGAACTTAAAAAGTAGCGGCGATGGGAGAATATGAGTGGAGCGATATGGTTCTGATGGTCAATGGCCAGCCTGTTCGGGTGCTGCCGGAGGTGGACTTCGGGGGCGATGCGCCGGATGAACAGGTCGCAAGAGGTATTTCCTCGATTGAATTTACGATGCGGGCAACCAGCGGCGCGATGCTCGCGATGGCGAAGCTGGTATCTCAATTCGGTCGTGAATTCGCGCAGTTCGCGGCGGAACTCCGCCGATGGGCAGCCGGATACCGTTTCCGCTCGCGGGTGGAGGGACGGCATTCGCGAACCCGCCGCAAACGGCGGCCGACAAGGCTTCAACGACGCAGACAAAGACAAACCAAAAATAGAGTTAAACGATGAAAGTAAAAATCAAAGGATTCAGCGAGCTGGAGAGCGCGAAATATGCGTTCGACAACAGTGGCAATCTTATCGGGGTGCGCCTCGATGCGGATGCCGAAAACGGGGTGTACAACATATTCCCGATGGAATTGGTGGAGGACATTTACGATGATTAACCAAATCGGGTTAAAGTGTTGAAAATAAGTGCGAATTGTCTTGCGTGTTCTAAATGATAGTGTTATGTTTGCAATACAATTAAACGATTGATAAACAATAAAATAATATGAATATGACACGCAAAGAAGCTATCCGAATCGCCACTAATTTTTTCACATTCCGTATGGGCGTAAAACCCGAGTCGATGGTTGTAACGATGATGGAACCAGCCGACGGCCGTATAGCCGTACAGACGACGACTTACGACGACGAAGGCGATGAGATGACCTATGAAATTGAGATCAAGCCGGCGACTGACAGTATCACGATGAAGCAGATTGTCTCCGATTGCAATCTCTCGGATTTCATTCAGGATGTCAAGCATTTGTCGAACCTTAAAAAAGGCGATCTGTTCCGTTTGGAGGGCGATTGTGTAATATGGCGCTTTTGCGGTGCCGAAAAACGTTACGGTGCATTGGCTTATGGTTTTACTCGCCAAAACGGCCGGGAGATATCTTGGTTGAATACGGATGTGAACGTTTACCCGTGTGGAAAATAAAACGACAAAACAATGGATGTTACCAAGATGACAGCAGCACAACGCGCCGAACTGAAGGCGCAGCTTGAGGCCGAGGAGCGTGCCGAGAAACAGAAACGCGAGGACGATATTATGGCGTATAAGGATTCCGTCGACGAGTTCTGCCGGGGCAAGTTCGCCCGCTTGCAGGCGTTGAGTGAGGAGATGCGCCGGGCAAAGGAGGAAGTGTTCGGCGATGCCGAGCGGTTGATTGAGCTCAAAGAGGAGCTGTTCCGCACGAAATCCGACCGTCACAGCAACCAGTTCACAACCTCGGATGGCGGCATTACGGTCGCTCTGGGCTACCGCACGAACGACGGTTGGGATGATACGGTGAACGCCGGGGTTGACAAGGTCAAGACGTTCATCCGTTCGCTGGCGAAAGACGACGATTCGGCCGCCTTGACGGAGATGGTGATGAACCTGCTGGCCAAAGACCGCAAGGGAAACCTGAAGGCGAGCCGCGTACTCCAACTTCGGGAAATCGCCCGTAAATCGGGCTACCCGGAGCTGATCGAGGCAACCGACATCATCCAGAGCGCCTATCGCCCTGTAGATACGTGTCAGTTCATCTCGGTATCCTACAAGGACGACAAGGGCGTGAAACATGCGTTGCCGCTCTCGTTGGCGGCGATGGAATAGGACCTTTCCCCTGCAAAGAAAATCCCACTTTCTACAAGAGAGTGGGATTTTTTCGTTACCTGATTTTCTTCAAAGCCAGATCGCGGTCGAAGATATGAATGGAGAGCACATCGCTGTCTATACATCCCGTGAACGTATTCGCGCCGGTCTCAATCGTGACATTCGGGGCTTTGTAGGAATACCGATATTCCTGTCTGACCGGATTGGAGTTTTCGTATTTCCATTCGGCCGTGCATTTGCTGTTGAGTGCGAAATAGAACGTATCGGTGCGTCCTTCGGTGGTCTGGCTCCATACAGTACCAATCAGTTCATCCGAAGCCGGGGTTTCCCCTTTGTCCGAACAAGATGAGAGGAGGATGCCCGCAAAACAAATGGAGAGGAGGAAAAGTCGTTTCATGGTAGATGATTTTGAAACAAAGGTAGTATTTTCCGGATAAATAGCTTAATTCTGTTAAGCAAATGGGGAGAATTGTTGCAATTCTCCCTAATTTTGTGTATCGAAAACTCGAAATCCCCCCCCCAGTGAATGCCGAGAGGAAGAAACAAGGACTTAATCGACAAGCGCAACGAGGCGTTGTGCCGCCGCTGGTATTACTGGACGGAGGTGCAGCGATTGCGCTTCGATGACGCCCTGAAGATTCTCTCCGAGCAGGAGTTCTTCCTCTCCGAGGACCGCGTCATGGCCATCATCCGGCAATACTGCAAGGAGCATCCGGATGGCGACATCCGTCCAGTCCCGAAAATCAAGGTTCCGAAGCTCACGGCCGGACAGCTACGCCTGTTCGCCGGGGAATAATCACACGATCTCCCGCACGAGGTACTCGAACGTCACCTCGTAGACCTTGACCCCGCCGCCGAGGGCATATTCCGTGCTGCGCCGTCGGTCGAGCTCGGACATCTTCGGCGACAGCCTCATCCCTTGCGCGGCCCGGAACAGGCGGTCGGCCATCTGTTCGCGGTCGGCGATCTTCGTCTCCGTCGTGGAGCCGATATGGGTGTCGTCGTAACAGTCGATTGCCAGCTTCAACGTGACGGACGTCTTGCCCTGCTGTATTCCCGGACGGTTCGCCATCGGCAGCCACTCCGTGTCGCCCATGCCGACGAGCACGCAGGGGAATACGACCGGATATTGGTCCTCCTGCGATTCGAGTTGTCCGTAGTCCTCATCGATGCGGACCTCCGGCATTGCTTCTTCGATGCGCTTCATCAGCGCGAGTTTCACACTTTCCATACGTCTACAATTTAAGTACTGACTCGACCTGCGTTTCTACATCGGCGCGTATGCGCTCCTCGAGCTCGCGGCTCTGGCCTATGAACTGCCGCTTGGGAATCTTGATCTGCAGATGCTTCTTCTTCGTCAGAGCCAGTCCGCGCCACATCTGTGCTTCGGGCGAGAGTGCGCCACTCGGGGCATTTGCGGCCGATTTGCGGCCTTTCGTTCCTTTCTTCGACTTCCCGGCTGCTTTGTAGTACATCGCCCACGCAAACCGCCTCATTTTGGGTGTTACGGCGGGTTTCGTCACGCCGCCCCAGTTGTGGATCGGCGCATAAGGTACGTCGTTCACGATCTTGACCCGATAATCGCCCGGCACGTAGCGCACGGCGTTGAACAGGTGGTTGCGGTTGCTGAGCAGCGGTTTGTGCTGACTGGCCGCCGACGTTCCGCCGGAGAGCTGTCGTTTGGTCTTCGGCCACGGGTGCAGCCCGCCGTCGACGAAGCCGCTCTTTCGGAAGTTGTCCTGAAAATGCCGCTTCGCCATGTTTCCGACCCGGATGGGCATCTTGCGCCGCATCAGCGTGTCGATCTCTTTTTGCTTCGCTCGAATGAGCTTCGAGAACTCTTTGATATCCATTTGAACGTCGTTCGAATAAAATTCTGTTCCGGATTTTGTTTCCGGCGAAATAATTGCTATATTTGCGGATGAAGGCGCGGTAACGCTTTCAGAAGCATCCTAACATAAGTCCGAGCTCCATGTCGGGAGTGTCTTTCGGCCGTTCGGATGCTTTTTCATTTTCGATATATCGAATACGGGTGTTCGTATATCTCGAACGTTTCTCGGTTCGTGCGCGCCTCACACTTTACCACGAAAGTCTGTTTGCCGACCTCCAACTCATACACGGTATATTCGACCAGTCCGCGCGATTGCTTTTTGTCGGTGAAGTGCTTCGGCTCCTCCACCCGCACGAATCGCAGCCGGTCTAAATAGCGATCCATCTTCATCGACACATCGACGCTTTCTGCATCGGCCGCATGGTATACCAACTGCCGAATGTCGGACTTCGAGCACATCACCGTTCCGTATTTCAGTTCCGGCCCCGAGTGTGCGACCGGCACCGGAAGCGGCAACCGGCTGATACGGGACGTCGCGTCGGATTTCTTTTCGGCGAGTTCCGTCCGTTTCTCCGCCAACGTTTTTTCCGCTTTCTGCACCGCTTTGAGTACGTTCTTGCAGCGGTAACAGTCTTTCGAGCGGTTGGTAAAGAGCGTGAGTTGCACACCTTTGAACGCACATTTCGAGCAGTCGGAGGGGAAATACGGGTGGTCGTCGGAGAACAGCTGCGCCGTGCGTGCCGGATTGCCTTTCAGACCGGGCGACGGCTCGATCCGCTCGCCGCCCAGCCCCGAGTTGTCGGTCACAGGGTCGTCGGTCGCCTCCCAGCCGCACTGGCAGCCCCACTCGTCGCCGGGCTTGTGTTCCTCCCAGAACGAATCGTCGACGGGCCACACATGGTCGTAGAATGGCATGTGCGACTCGCGGGGATTGACGGCCGTAGAGGGCAGCCACCGGATGTTCGGCAACACGTCGGCCTCGGCCATGAACTGGCGCATCTCGGCGGCACGGTGCGCCCGCTTGATGGCGGTGTCGTATTCGGTTCGGAGCCATGCCTCGACGTGGTGATCGGCGATTGGTTCGACGTCGCGTCGGAACTGCTGGTAGGACTTCACCTCGCCGTTCTCGTCGATGAGCTGCGCAGCCATGTCGCGCCCCATGCGGTGGGTCTTGAACGCCGCGAACACGGCGTTGTTGGTGCGCAACTGCTCCATGAAGTCGCCGCCGGCTTCGCTGCCGGAGAACCCGACGTCGGTCGCCGCATCGAATATCCGGCTGACCTCCTCGAAGAGTTCGGCATCGATCTCCGTGCGCGGGTTATACCGCCGTTCGTAGATGTTCCGAAGCGCAGCAGCCAACACGCCGCTGTCGAATGAGAATCCATTTTCCGCCGGACGTTTCTCGGCCGAATCGACATAAAGCGCATCGACTACCAGTCTAAATCCGCCCCCGCGCTTTCGGGGGCGCGGCCGAAAAAATCGCGCACTCGGTCCGTAAGTTTGCGCCCTTTCTGCTTCGGTTCAGATTCGGATTCCACCGGATCGTCCTCGTCGGCACCTTTGCCGTTCTCATTTTCCTCGTCGGCCGGTTCTTCGACTGCGGGCGCTGCCGGCCGGCCGGCGGCTTTCAGTTCGTCGTAGTTGTCCGGTTTCGGGATGCCGAACTCCTCGTAGAGATAGTCGTCATCGATGGGCAGCCCGGCTTCGTTCTTCAACCGGCAGATGATGGCCACCTGTTTCTCCGGGTCTTTCTTCTTCGGAGGCACGAACGTGAACTTACCTCCGGCGGTGTCGATACCCATCGATGCGAATACGTCCGTCACTTCGTAGTTCAGAATATCGAGGATGCGCCGCTTGATGAAGAAGACAATATCGGCTTCTCCGTCCTGCTGAACGGTCCCGAGGGCCTGCGTTCCCTTGTCGCCCGCCTCGGTGGTCAGCGTATTGCCGTTCACGATCTTGCTGATCTCGTTGTTGCAGATCGTGTGGAGGCGGTCATAGAGGTCGCTGCCGCCGGAGATGTTCCCGGCCTGAATCAGGTTGATCTTCGTCCCGTCGGGGTGTACGATGACCCCGGCGCCGCCCATGTTGTAGATGTCGTCGATGAGTTTCTCGCGCGCCTTGTCGTCCCAAGCGTCGTACGTACCCTCGCGGATCGGCCGGCCGAATATCTCGCCCAGCTCGGCCCAGTCGGCGACGTTGTTGCGCTTGAGGATAACCCAGAACGCCGCGACCGCGAGATGCCCTATCTGCCGCGGGTCGCCGACATAGAGCAAATCGGAGAAGTTGTCCCAGCTCTCGCCTATGAGATCGGTCTGATTGCGCAGGATCGTGCGGTTGATGGCATCGACGTGCTTGCGGGGTATCAGATTGTAGTTGATCCAACCCTTGTCGTCGAGGAAGAACTGGAAGAGCGAGCCGCCGACACCCTCCCATTCGTCGTTGATGAGGTCCTCGATGAAGCGGTTGAACCACGGTGAGTCGATGTGCTCCTGTATCTTTTCATCGATGTTCCCGTCGCGCTGGAATTGAATCGGCGTGGAAAGAATCGCCGATTTCTGTTTGCGCAGCACGGAGAAGAGATGTCCGTCGAGCATGACGTCGGCATACAGATCGACGAGTTTTGCCCGGCGCGGCCAATCGATGAGCTCCGCCTGTCGGATGCTGTCCATATAGGCGGATACGTCCAGCCCGCCGCGGCGTGTCGGTTGGAGTACGATGGTCTGCGACGGCAAGCGGCTGATGTTGCCACCGGAGGTAATGTTTTTGCCTTTCTTTTTCTTTTCTTTTGCCATGTCAGAATCGGTTGTTGCGTTTGGGGTTGCTTCGTATTTGGAACTGCGAGGCGGCCTCTTTGGCTTCCTGTTCGATCTCCGGCAACCCGTCTACTGAGATGTCGCCCTTGCGCACACCTTTGAGCCATTCGACGGCGCGTTCGTAGCGGTCGACGCGGATTTGCGACATGTTGCGCGGGTTGTGGATGGAGAAGATGTGGTAGATGGCGATGTCGAGAGCCATCATCAGCACGAGCTGGTTGCGCTCGTCGCCCTCGGCAGAGAAAACGCGGTCGCAGTCGTAGCGTGCCGCGAGATATCCGCGCATCTCGGCGATGGCGCGGTCCTCGCAGATTTCGATGATCTGCCGGTCGGAGCGGATCAGCGCGTCGAGAATCTCCTGATGAATCGAGGCGTCGTAGTCCTCCGGGATGATGAATTGTGCCATATCTTACTGTCTGTATTTGTTGCGGCGAGCCATCACGCCGCGGGGTGTCGTCACGACGGGGTGCAGTTCGCCGATTTTATCGTCGATGAAGCGGTTGCCGCCCTCCACGCAGTCCACGCCGTCGGCGTGGAACTTCAACGCCATTGTGAAGAACTTGAACTCTTCATCGAGCAGCTTCATGTGCGGGTCGCCCTTCTCGGCCTCGTTGAGCACCAGCAGCCCCTCGCGGTGGAGCGGTTCGAGGTTGGCTTCGATACGCACGGCCTTGTCGGTCTTTTTCTTCTCGTCAGGAATGACCGAGAGGCTGATTCTCGTCTCTTTCGCCTTGCGTGCGACCGCCTTTTTGAACACCTGCTGAAAGAAGGGGTCCTGCAGGGAGTTGTTCTCCTGCACGACGTATATCGCGCGGCATCCGCCGGCCCGGGCATAGAGGTAGAGTGAGAAAAAGTGCGTCACGAACTCCTCGGTGGTCATCTTGCCGAGGAACCCCTTGATGACGTAGAGCGTGCGGTCGAGTTTTCCGAGCAGCCACACGGCCTTGAGCGAACCCTGCTTGTTCTTGGCCGCACCTTTGGCCTCGGACTGCGTCGGGTCGGCGTAGATGCAGAGGAACGGGAAGCGGCGCAAGTTGGGAATCTTGCCCCATTTGCGCGGGCCGAATATTTTGCCTTCGACGACGGGGTTGTTGAAATACTCGGCCTGCTGCGCCTGCGTCGATATTTTCGACAGCGCACGGTCGATCAGCTCCTCGGTGTTCTTCTCCGGCCACGTGCTGCGCCCCTCGGCGTCACGGATGTTCACGATGTCATGGTGGTCGGCCATCGCGCCGGCCCGGACGATGCAGCAGTCCTCGGCGATGATGTTGCCGCAGAAGACGACCAGCAGCGAGCCGGAGGGATCGCGGGTCGGATAGAGGGCGTGTTCCCACCAGTCCCACTTGTTGTTCAGGACATCGGGGTTGCGGCAATCCTCATCGGTGTCGAAGTCGTCCACGAGCAGTACGTCGGGACGGATCGCTTCGTTACGTGCACCGCGCGGCGCATTTCCCGACCCCACGCCGTAGAACGCCACGCCCTGTCGGGTACGGAACTCCAATTCGGCCCACTCGCCCACGGACATCTGCTCGCCGTAGTACTGAATGATGCGCCGGTTCGATTCGAGATTGGCCCGATACGGGGCGAGCAGTCGCGCCGCAGCTTTCTCCGTCGCCGAGGCAAGAATAACGGTGCTTTTTCGGCCGGTAAGCGTCAGGTACATCACCGCGAACATCGTGATGGTGCTCTTCGCCAGCGAGCGGCTCCATGACAGCACCTCGTACCACTCGGGATTGTTGATGATGCGGCGGATAGCTTTCTTCTGGAAGGGCGCGAAGGGATACTTCGCGTATTTCGGGAAGAAGAACTGCATCCACTCGATGGGGTGTGCTTCGAGGTACAGCCGGTGCTTCTCGATTTCCGCCGGGGACATCGAGTCGTCGATGGGAGTATCGTTGTAGATGGATTGCTTGAGGGCTTCCCACTCCTTCAAGGCGTCGCGGTCGATCTGCTTCATCACATCAGGGATCTGAGGAATTTGTCGAACAGGTCGGCGAACGTCTTCGTCAGCGCGGGGTCTACCGGGCGCAGCCATGCCACGAAGCGCTGGGCGGTGCTGACGGCTTCGTGAATGCCCAGCTCCGTCTCGAGCTTGCTGATGGCGTTCGTCAGTTTGGCAATGGCATCCGCCTCTTTGGGCGTTGCGAACCGATGGCCCTGCTCGCGGCCGAGGATGACGTTGTTGATCTCCATGATCTGCCGCTGCAAGTTCTTGATCTGCTCCTCGCGGGTCATGGTCAGCGACGCCTTGTGCTCGTCCCATTTGTCGGCCTTTGCCCAGCGTATGACGGTCTGCCGCGACACGCCGCACGCCTCGGCGATTTCGGCTTGCGTGCGGTTCTCGTTCAGATACATCGAGAGCGCCCAGCGGCGCATCTGTTCGGAGGTCATTTTCGACATTGCTTCATGAATTGTTCAGTGCAAAATTGACCTATAAAACGCTGTCGAGCAAATGATAAAAACATGATATGAATTTGCGGTTTTATCATGTAGTCAGAAAGTTGCATCATAAAACACCGATTTGCAGAGGCCGAAAATGACGCTCAATTTTGCACAAAACGAATCGCAAAATGGAGCGCATTTTCAATATCATTCCCGGGCCGCAGGAGGACACCTGCTGCATCTTGTTGTACGGCGAAATCGGCGACTACGCCGATGTCGGCGCCGAGGATATCGTCTGTCAACTCGTAGCTGCCGAGCGAACCTACCGCAAGATCGACGTGAGGATCAACTCCGTCGGCGGTGAGGTGGCCGCGGGTATCGCCATCTTCAACTTTCTGCGTCAGTCCGCGGCCGACATCACGATCTATATCGACTGTATCGCCGCATCTACGGCGTCGTTCATCGCCGGCTGCGGCAAGAAGGTCAAGATGAGCCGCTACGGCCAGATTATGATCCACCAGCCGATGAGCGACGTGTTCGGCAATGCTGCCAAGTTGAAAGACTGCGTCGCCCATCTTGAACAGGTCGAGGATACGCTGTGCGAGATTTACGCTGCACGCACGGGCAAGAGCGTCGAGGAGATACGCACGACCTACATGGACGGCCGCGACCATTGGCTGACGGCCGAGGAGGCGCTGGCGGAGGGTTTCGTCGACGAGATTTTCGACGATAACGCGGTCGCCGTCTCCGCTTCGCTTACGCCGCGCGAACGCTGCGAGCGCTACACGGCGCTTTACATCGAACATGTTTCACTTAAAAATCAAGAACAGATGATCAACAAACTCAGATCGATGCCGACCTTCTCCGACTGTGCGGACGAGGCGGCAGTCATGTCGCGTCTCGACGAGGTCGTGAACAAGGCCCGGGAGCATGACGCAGCGGTCGCTGAGCGCGACGCTCTCAAAGAGAAGGTCGCCGACCTCGAGCGCAAGGAGCGCGAAGCCGCGGAGGAGGCCTACGATGCCGAGGTCGATACGGCACGCGAGGAGGAGCGCATCGGCGCCGACGAGGTGCAGGGCTTCAAGGCGCTCATGCGCAAGGACCCCGAGAACACGCGAACCCTGCTCGCAGCGCGCAAACCCAAGCGACGCATCATGCAGACCCTCGCTTCGGCCGCCGGTGCTGCCGGAGGCAAGACCGACAAGGACTACCTTGCCGCGCGTGAAGCGGAGGTTCGCGCCCGGCTCAAATAGTAATCAATCTCAATTCAATCAACATTATGGCAAATCCGAATATTCAAACCGCCTACGGTGGCGAAGTCCTCAACCAGATTCTGGTCATGGCCGCCACGGGCAACCAGCTCTTCGAGAAGGGGCTGATTCACATGGAGACGAGCATCGGTGATAAGTTCTACATCCCGCGTCTCCAGCTTTCGAAGCTGCTGCAGAAACGCGTCGAGATGCCCAAAAGCGAGAACTCGAAAGGCAAGTTCAACCTCGACGAACGCGTCCTCAAGCCGGAAGACTTCATGGTCTACACGGAGTTCAATCCGCGCTCGTTCGAGAAGTACTGGAAGAAGTGGCAGCCGACGGGCAACCTCGTGTTCTGCGACCTGACGCCCGAGGTGCAGGTCACGCTGTTGGGCGCGGTCCTCAAGCAGGTCGGCACGGAGCTGGGCTGGCATCTGATTCAAGGCAAGTCCGGCGACGGCGAGGAACAGTTCTTCGACGGCGTCCTCACGCGCATTCTGGCAGACCCCGATGTGGTGACGGCGACGTGCGAGAGCGAGAGCATGATCGCTCGCCTGCGCGCCGTCTGGGAGAAGACTGCGGACGTGGTGCGCGGCCATGCGAACTTCACCTTCCTGATGTCGTCGGCCGACTTCGACAAGTACGACAACGAGCTCACGGACCTGCATCACAAGGGTGCTGACCCGACCTCGACGAACGTCGCCCGCTTCAAGGGCAAGCGCATCGCTGCACTGAACGACTGGCCCGACGGTGTAATCGTCGGCACAATCTGCTCGGTCGATGAGGATTCGAACCTCTACGCAGGCTGCAACCTCGCCAACGACTACGAATGCCTGCAGGTCGACAAGGTGCAGGCCAGCGGCGAACTGTACTTCATCAAGCTGCTGATGAAGGCCGACACGCAGATCGCATGGGGTCAGGCGGTGACGCTGCTCGACTGCCGAACGGAATCCGCCGGACCCGGCGGCAGCGGAACCGATGATCAGGAGGTCGTCGGATAATCGAATACGAACGCATTAAACTTAAAGACTATGAAAGTAAAACTTGAAGTGCTGGTCCCGTTCACGGACAAGAACGACCGCACGGTACGCTACAAGAAGGGCGACACGGTCGCCTTCGACGACATCGACCGCATCAACGACCTGATCGCACGTGGAGTCTGCCGCCTCGTCGCCATTGAAGACGACGCGCCTGTGACTTCCGCGACCAACGAGATTGCCATCGGCGACAAGGCCTATCCCCTTGCTGCCGTAAAGGTCGCACTGGAGGCCGTCGGGGTCGCCGTTGCGAAGAACGCCGGCGTTCCGGCCGTCACCAAAGCCCTCGATGCACTGACCGAGGAGCAGACCGCTGCGCTCGCCGAGGTGCTGGCCGCAAAGGAGGAGTAACCCGGAATAGCGTATGACACCATCGGAATTCAAACGCACTTACTATCCGGCCATCGAGCGCGCCTGCGCCGGAACAGGGCTGAACCCGCTCTTCGTAGCGGCGCAGGCCGCGCTCGAGACGGGCTGGGGTAAGAATGCCATCGGCAAGAACCTTTTCGGTATCACGGCCGGCGACAAGTGGACGGGCAAGCGTCAGATCGTACGTACGACGGAGTATTTCAGAGACGACCGTCAGGGTGGAAACTTTGTCCGCGTGCATTCGATCACGCCGCTGGCCGACGGCCGCTACCGCTACGACGTAGACCGTGCTTTCCGCGACTACGACTCGGTGGAGGAGTGCCTGCACGACCACTTCAAGGTCTTGTCTGCGAAACGCTACGCTGCGGCGATGCCGTATCGTCACGACGTGCAGCGCTTCGCATACGAGGTCGCCAAAGCCGGTTATTGCACGGCCAGTCCGACGGTGTACGCCGACAGCATCGCGAAAATCGCACGCATGATCGAACGGGTTTAACTATCGACGGAAACAGGAAGATGGACAATGCAATGATGCAAATACTGATGTGGGCGTTGCCGAGCGGCTTTATGTCGTCAGTGGTAACGTGGCTCGTCACCCGCCGCCAGCGGAACAATGACTTTCTCGCCTCGTTGCAGAAGTCCATCGACCTGCTTACGGCGAAGTATACCGAGACGCTGGACGAGAACGTGCGCCTGCAGGCGGATAACGCCCGGCTGCTGGCGAACCAGCAGATCATGGCGGAGAAGATCGACTCGATGAGCCGGAAGATCGACCAATTAACCAAACAACTCAAAAGTATTCAGAATGAAAAATCGAATTCGGGGAATTCCCCTCGTGTTGCTTCTCGTCGCAGTACTGATGGCGGCGTGCGGGGCAATCAAGAACACGACGAGCGCGCAGACCTCCTTGTTGCAGCAGAGCAACTCCAGCGCGCAGCTCGAAGCGCAGGCCGCCGCCGTTCACGACACGCATCGGCATGTGCAGGAGCAGACGCAGACGGACTCGACGATGACACGTCGGGAGTATGCGGAACCGGTGCCGGAGGAGCGGACGGACATGACGATTCCGACGCAGAACCTCCTTGATCTGCCCGACGGCGCGAAGTATAGCGCACAGAACGGCCGTGCGAGCATCGAGGCCGAGCGGCAGGGCGACAAAATCGTCGTCCGGGGCAGATGCGACAGCATCGCTCGCCGCTGCACCTACTTCGAGAACCGCGTATTCCGACAACGCGTACTTATCGATTCGCTTACGGTCCGACTGGATGAGATGCAGGCATATCAGGCGCGCGCCGACTCGCTGCTGGCCGCAGTCTCCGCGGCGTATCATGCAGCCGAATATACCAAGAAACCGCCCTCCGGGTGGTATTGGTGGCTGCTTGTCGGTTTCCTCGCGGGTGGAGCCGCATCGGCATGGCTGACGAAAACAAACCCGCTGAAAGCGATTGTAAAACTTATCAAAAACATCGTGCAATATGGCAGATAACACACGGCAGACCGCTGCGGCGGCACACGACGGGTTCATCTTTGGTCTCGAGGCTCTTATCTTCGAAGGCAAGGAACTCGGCCTGATCAGCAACGACGGTCTGGATTGGGGCGGGGACGACCCCTCCTCGAACAAAATCTGGGCGGCACAGAAGCGCTCGGCCCCGGTAAAGGAGATCGAGGAGAATCCCGGAACGAACGAGATCGAGTTCGACCTGATCGAACTTAAACCCGCGAACATCGTACAGGTGATGGGCGGCACGACCTCCAAAGACGGCAAGAAGTGGAACGCGCCGGCGAAGCGCATCCGGCTGGAGGGAGCGGTTGTCATCCGTTCGGCGGACGGCTCCGAGACCGAAGTTGCGAAGGTGTCGCTTTTGGCGTCCCCGAAGGGCAAGTACGACTATTCGGACGTGATGAAGATTCATTGCAAGATGACCTTCCTGCTGCCGGATGATCCCGAAGCATCACCCTACAGCATCGACTTCGCTCCGAACGAAGAAGAGGAAGTCGTCGGATAGCACCGTCAAGCGATGAATGCGAATCCGCAAATCGAAATCGAGGCAGCGGAGGCTCTGCTGGACATCGGAGTCTCGCTGCCCTTTTTCAAGATACCGTTTACCCGCAAGTTCGTCCGGCTGACGATGAAACGCCCGTGTCTGGGCGGGCAGATACGCCTCGCCCGGCTCTACCTCCGAACAGGCATTACCTACGAGGAGATGCTGGAGTTCTCCAAGCACGAGGAGCTGGCCTACATGGCAGTGCACGGGCGACGGGTGTCGAAGATGGTCGCGCTGACGATTTGTCGTGGCGCATTCTCGACGTGGCTGTTCTCCGACCTGCTCGCATGGCTGCTGCGTTGGTTCGTCGACGACGAGTACCTGCGGGCCGCGAGCATGCAGTTCCTGTGCTTGCTGGGAACGAAGTCTTTTATGACCATTATCAAATCGATCTCAACGACGAACCCGATGAGACCGAGGTTGAGCCAAAGAAAAAGCGAAAAGGGGAGTTAAAGACCGAATATATCGGTTCCCATAGCCCTTTCGGTATCGTGTGGCAAATCGCCGCAGCGACAGGCTGGCCGATTCGCTACATCCTTTGGAGCGTGAACTACCAAACGCTTCGGATGATGCTGGCCGATGCTCCGCGATACGTCAAGAAGAAAGAGAAGACGCGAACGCTTTCCAGCTTCGTTCAATCGCGATTGAAACAAAAAAGTAAACAGAATGCCGAAACCCGTTGAAATAGAATTCCTGCTGCGCGACAAGCTCTCCGGCGGCCTCAATGCCGCCGGGAAGTCTGTCGAGACGCTGGGTGACCGTGTCGAGCGGGTATCGCAAAGCATCACGGAGCGCATTGCGGAGCAGCGTGAGCAGGTGCGCTACGTTGAACAATGTCTGAAAGACCTTCGACGGCAATACGACAAACTGGCACCGGGCAAGGCGCAGGTGGAGATGCGTGCGGAGATCGACGCCTGTACGCAGGCTCTCAATGAAGACAAGGCCGTGCTGGCCGGACTGCGCAGTGAGCATGAGAAGAACTCGGCGACGGCGCGCGGTCTTACGATGGAGCTGCGGCAGCTTCTGGGTGCTATGGCAAAGATGCGGCTCGAGGGACGTCAGAACTCGCAGGAGTACCAGACGATGGCGCAGCGCGCAGCCCTGTTGCAGGATACGCTGGGCGATCTGCGTACGCAGACGAAGATTCTGGCGCACGACAACTCCGGCCTGCAAGGTCTGATGAGCGGGGTGAACGGTGTGTCCGGAGCTTTCACGATGGCTACGGGCATCATGGGCGCTTTCGCGTCGGAGAACGAGAACCTCGTCAAGGTTCAGACGCGCGTGCAGAGCGTGCTGGCCATTACGATGGGCTTGCAGCAGGTGATGAACGCCCTGAACAAGGACTCGGCGTTCCGGCTGGTAACGGTCGTCAAGATGAAGAACATGCTGACGGCGGCCAATACTCGGCTGGCAACATCGCTGGGCATTTCGACGGCTGCTGCTTCGGCGCTCATGGCGACGCTGACGCTGGGGCTCTCGGCCGTCATTACGGGGTTGATCGTGCTCTGGAACAAGTATTCCGATTCGCAGGAGGAAGCTGCGGCCAAAGCCAAAGAGCGGGTGGAAATCGAAAAGGACGGTCGTGCGCAGATGATAAAAACCCGATTTGAAATCGACTCGACCCTGAAAACTCTGAGAGAATTCAATGGTACCAAAGAACAGGAAAAAGCGAAAGTCGATGAGCTCAACCGGAAATACGGCGAGAGCTTCGGCTACTACAACACCATCGGCGAATGGTACGACACGCTGCTTCAAAAAGGTGCCGCTTACATTCAGATGCTCTTTCTTCAGGCCAAAGTACAGAGCCTTATCAACAAAGCGACCGAGGCTGACGAGCGGGTGCAGGAGGCCGAGGCGAAACCGGAATCGGATTATGATACGTGGTGGGGCTACGGCGGAAAAGTAGACCGATTCTTTTCCGATAATCAGCGATATAAAAACTCGCCCAACGGAGTATGGCTGAAAAAGGAAGCGGTCGCTGCGGCTAAGAAAGAGCGCGATGCTTATCTGGACGAGGCGAAGAACCTGATGGATGAGATCGCCAATATCGGTAAGGATTTCAATATCGGCGGGTTCATTACGCCTCCGAAGAACGGTGCAACCGATGTGAACACGCTCACGCAAAACCTCGTCGATTTCGAGACGAAGGCTCGCCAGCGTATCGAGAACACACGCATCGCGCTGATGAAGGAGGGTTTCGAGAAAGAGCGCGCCGAGGCGCAGCAAGCCTTCGAGCAGGAGAAGACGCGCATCGCCAAAGAGGAGCAGGAGCGTCTCCAGCTTTACGAGCGGCTGCGCAAGGCCGGCGGGAAGGTCACACCGGGACAGAAGGGGGCGATTCTCGCACAGGCAGCGGCCCAGCGGGTGCAGGCCGCCCAGAGGCTCGATCATACGCTGACCGAGATCGACAAGAAAGAAGAGAAAGCGAATGCGGATCATCTCGAGAACCTTCTCGAAACCTACAAGGATTATGCGGCGGAACGCGAGGAGACCGAGCGCAAGCACGGCAAGGCCATCGCCGAGCTGCGCAGCCATTTGAGCGATGAGCGTCTGGCTGCATTGGGCAAGCAGATGACGGACCGGTTCGTCGGCAATGTCGATCTGCTGGCGCGGCCGATGATCGATGCGGCACGGCTGGCGGAGAAGGGTTGGCAGGATGCCGGCGAGGGAATCGCTACGGTGTTCAGCTCCCAGTTCGGTATCGACGATGCGGCCGGCAAGCGCCACGAGATTCTCGTCACGCCGATTCTGCCCAACGGCGATGTGCTTTCGGAAGCCGAACTGAATGCGTACATCGACGAATCGCTCAATGGCGCCGAGGACATTCTGAAAGCCGATACGCTGGGGCTTGTGATCGCCGTCGATGTCGATCCGGACGGGACGGCCGGTGAAGCGTTGCACCGGTTGCAGGAGAAGTACTATGCGCTGAAACAGGATACAGAAGGCAATGCGGCTTCCGATGCTCGGATACACCGAGCGATCAAGGTCGCCGAAGATAAGAAGAATCAAGAGCTGGCCGCTCTGTCGGGCCTGCTTGCGAAATACCGGGATTTCGAGGCCCGACGCGCGGAGATCAAGCGGCAGGGCGACAGGGATATCGCCGCGCTGGAAGAACAGCGCACTGAGGCCAATTCGGAACTTATCGACCGAGCCATCGCCGTAGCGCGACAGCAGATTGAGGAAGGCATTCAGTCCATCAACGATGCCGAGGCTGCGAGCATCTCCAAAGACAACGGGTTTCTCAAGCAGCTCTTCGGCGACTATTCGTCGATGTCGTTCGACAAATTGCGCGACCTGATCGCACAGGCGAAGCAGCTGCAGGCATACCTGAACGGCAAAGGTTCTGCGGAGGGTATCACCTTCATCTCCGCAGCGGAACTGAAAAATATCGAGAAGAGCCCGGCGGAGTTGGACAAGCTGCGCAAGGCACTCGACAAGTTACTCAACACCGGCAAGAAGGGCGGCGGTAACAAGTGGGAGAATATCTTCAAGACCTTCGAGAAGGGGCTGGCCGAACTCAAAGGCGCGAGCGGGATCAAGGAGATTTCCGGTGCCATCGGAACCATCGGCGGTGCCGCAGCGGACGCCGCGGGGGAACTCGCCGATATGTTCGAGCAGATGGGCGACACCGAGACGGCCGATGCCATCAGCGGCGTGCAGCAAGTTTTGGGCGCCGTGTCGAACATCGGTCAGGGATTCGCTAAAGGCGGCCTCATCGGCGGCATCGGTGCTGCCATCGGCGAAGCGGCCAACTTCATCGGTCAGGCTTTCGCCGCCGAGGCCCGGCATCGGGAGGCGCTGAAGGAGATCGAGCGTGCGAAGCTCGACTTCCAGCGGCAGTACAACCTCGCGCTGTTAGAGCAGAACCTGTTGCTGAAGGAGGCGACGAACGTCTTCGGGGAGCGTCAGATCATGAAGGCGGCCAACGCCATGCAGGTCTATAAGGAGGCTCTGTCGCAGTTCGAGGCTGAGATGAAAGGTTCGACCCCTACGATGAACTGGATCGAGCGCGTCACGGGCGATGCCTACGGAACGTACGCTGCGCGGATGGCCCAATATCAACAGGGCATCTATGGACTCGCTTCGGCACAGATCGTCACGGGACACAAGAAGACGGGCCTGTTCGGCTGGGGTAAGGGCAAGGACGTTTACAGCAGTATCCTCTCGGTATATCCGGAGCTGATCGACGCCAACGGCAATCTGGATACGGCGATGCTCCAGACGATTCTCGACACGCGGAAGATGTCGGACGAGACGCGCAAGTATCTGGAGAACCTCATCAGTTTGAAAGATATGATGGATGAGGCGGAACAGGCGTTGAAAGACTACCTCTCCGCTACGTTCGGGTCGCTTGGCGACAGCGTGCTGGACCGCGTCCGGGATATGGCCAGAGGCGTCACAGGGGTCTACGACGACATGTGCGACGACATCGCGGCCAAACTCGAGGAACTGGCCGATCAGGTCGTCTACTCATTGTTCTTCGCCGACAAGTTCGACAAATTGCAGGACGACCTGAAGGCGATTTATTCGAGCGGCAAGAGCGAGGAGGACATCGCCTACGACGTGATGGACCTGCTTGACGACTTCTACTCGGGCATCGGTTCGGACATGGACGCTGCCGAGGCATGGATGTCGGAATTTGCGAAGCACGCCGAGGAGATGGGGTACGAGCTGTGGAAACCGGACGGCATGACGCAGAGCGGCCGCGCCGGAGCCTTCACAGCCATGACGCAGGATCAGGGTACGAAACTCGAAGGGTTGATGACGTCGCTTCAAATGCACGGAGCCAGCATCGACGAGAAGCTGGACAACGTCTCCGAGGGATTGGCTGGGGCATTGGACGCTCTGAATCGCATCGCCCGGAATACCGATGATATTCCGCTCATCCTCGCGCTTCTTCAGGCGGTAAAGCGAGACGGATTAAAAGTGAGGTAGTTATGAATGTACTGACTGGCTTGTTGATGATAAACGACATCGACCCTTACGTCGAATACGGGGCTTTTCTTGCGGAGGACAAACCCGGTGACATGAAGAACTACTCGTCGCTGCTGAAGCCGTCGGCCGTGAAGCCGCAGAAAGAGGTGTCGTTTCGCGAACAGGATGGAGCAAAGGTTCCCGAAGTCATCGTCCAGCAACTTCAGCCTCGCGATGTGTCGCTTCAATTCGCCATTGTCGCGGCGGACCGGACGGAGTTCTCGAAGCGTTATTCGGCATTCCTCCGAATGCTGCAACGGGGCGAGGACGGCTGGCTCGATTTCTACTTCCCCGAGTTGAAACGGCACTTCCGGATGTTTTACAAGGAAGCCACCGACTATAAGCAGCTGACCGATTTTGAGGGCGAGGTTGCTGGGAAATTCTACGTGAAGTTCCGGGAGCCGCAGCCCGCATTTTAACGCCGTTTGAATGGCATTTGAATAGGATTTGAGAGCAGCATGAAATTGAAAATCTATAACCAGTTCGACGAGTTAAAACTGACGGTGTCGCCGTCGGACAACTCGACGCGTCAAAGGGGTGTGATGGCGGACCACATGTTGGCGCTGTCGTTCGTCTCTTTCGATTTCGTGCGTCTTGACGTGAACGACTGGGTGGAGTTCGAGGGGCAGCGTTACTGGCTTGTCGAGGAGTACGTGCCCAAGCAGACCTCGACCGTCGAATGGGAATACGATGTCAAGTTCTACGGCCCTGAAAACCTCCTGTCGCAGGCTTTGATGCTCAAGACGGTCGATGGTGAGAATGACCCCGTCTTTTCCCTGACGGCTCCGGCGCATGAACAGGTGGCGCTGGTGGTCGAAAACATCAATCGGCAGATGGGAACGACCGACTGGAAAGTCGGCGAAGTCATCGATACGGAGAACCTCGTCGTCGATTATGAGGGCACCTATTGCAACGAGGCGCTGAACAAAATCGCCGATGCGGCCGAAACCGAATGGTGGATCGACGGCATGACCGTCAATCTGGGCCGGTGCGAGTACGGCGAGTCCGTTCCGCTCGGGTACGCGAACGGCGCCGAATCGATTGACATCGCGTCGGCCGACGACGTGAAGTTTTTCACCCGGCTGTTCCCCATAGGCAGCAGCCGCAACATCGACCGCGAGCACTACGGCGCCACCCGGCTCCAGCTGCCCGGCGGTGCGAAGTATGTAGAGCAGGATACCCATCTGGGAATCGTCGAGCACTACGAGCGGGAGGCCTTTTCGGGTATCTACCCGCGGCGCATCGGTACGATCTCGAGTGTCCGCAGCGAGAGCGCGACCGGCGAAGACGGCGATCCGTTTACGATCTACTACTTCAAGGACGAGGAGTTGTCGTTCGACCCGAACACCTATGAAATCGGAGGTTTGGTCAAGCAGGTCACGTTCCAGAGCGGAGAGTTGAACGGTCGCGAATTCGAGGTGAATTTCAACTCGAAGAGCCGCGAGTTCGAGATCATCACCCAATGGCCTTACGACGATGAAACGCAGCTGCCGGGTGGGCTCTTGGTGCCAAAGCCCGGCGACGAGTATATCCTTTGGAACCTCCGGATGCCGGACGAATACTATGCACTGGCCGAAAAGGAGTTCGCCGAGGCCGTCGAAGCGTACATGCTCAAGCATCGCAAGGACCGGCGCGTCTACAAGATTACGACCGACTATGTCGACATCGGAGCGCGCGGCCTGCGATTCGACATCGGCCAACGCATCCGGCTGGAGAGCACGCGATATTTTCCGGAAAGCGGCTATCGCGACAGCCGGATCGTGCGCTTTACCCAAAATCTGAACATTCCGACACAGTACGACCTCGAGATCAGCGACGTTCTCTCGACGGGCGCCTTGTCGAGAATCGAGGACAATATCGAGGAGGTGCGCAACTATACCCGCATCGCGACGAGTAATTTGCCGGATGTCGTTCGCAGCTGGGAGAACACACCGGCCTCCGACTTCAATCTCTTCTCGTCCAAGCGGTCGATGAAAGAGTTTCTCAACAAGCGCAAAGCGGATACCGCCCGAGGCTTGATTACGTTCAAGGAGGGGATGCGGATCGGCGACTTCAAGCGAGGTGAACGTGGCGGGGCCATCGATGCGGAGGCGAATGCCGAATTCCAGACGGCTGTCGTGCGCGATTTGCTCCGTTCGACGCACTTCGTCGACGGCATGGCCGGCGCCGGTTGGCAGTTATGGCAGGATGGGCACGGAACGTCCAATTTGACCGTGGATTTCCTCACGGTCCGTCAGTCGCTGCGCATTCAGGAATTGCTGCTTGAAAAAGTCCGTGCTGTCGGCGGCCAGCTGGTCGTGTCGGCGTCTAACGGTAAAATTCAGAGTGCCGAATTGGATGCGGCCGGCGAATACTATCTTTTGCGCTTCGAGACGGATTGCGGCGTGGTTGCAGGCGATCTGATCCGCTGCGCCGTTTTCAACGGCCCGACGCCCAAAGCCTACTGGGTCGAAGTGGCTGCCGTCGATAACGGGGTGGCGGCTGTTGCCGTTTCGGAGTTCGGCGGCATGGAACCGGCGGCCGGCGATGAGGTGGTCCTGATGGGTAACTCTGAAAATCCGCTTCGGCAAGGCGTGATTTCTATCTCCGCAACCGAGGATGGACAGCCTCGGCTCGATGTATTGAACGGCGTTGCCGACAAGACTTTCGACGGATGTCTCCGGGCCCGGCTCGGCTGTCTGGATGGAATCAAGGATGATTGGTTTCCGGCCGACGGCCAGCCCGAAGGGTACGGATTATATGCCGATAACGCATTTTTGCGGGGCCGCTTTTTGCTGACTTCCGGCGAAGACGTCGCTACGAAGTTCGAGGTCATGGAGGGAATGATCCGGTCGAGCATCGAGACATTCCGAGACGGGAGCAGCATCCTCAATAACCCCGATTTCGCAGACGGCATTCGTTACTGGGATACGGGGAACGACATCGACCTGTTCGCGGCCGGCGGCCGGTTGCTTTGGCTCGACGGCGCCTTGTTGGCGAAGAAAGGGCCTTGCGCTTGCGTCCGTGAGGAAGAGGGACGTGCGGTAATGTATATCGACAACCAGTACATCAAGCAGCGAAACGCCGACTTCAAGACCCGATTGGATTATGAAACCGGGGCCGATGGCCTGCGTAAGCCGAGGGCTTTCAATTTGACGTTCCTCTATAAGTGTCTCGAAGCCGGTTCGCTCGATGTCCGGTTCGATGGCTGCGATGGAACCGGTTTTCAGTCGTTCGAGGCGTTCCGTACAGACAAGGAGCTGCAGCCCGACGATGAGTACCGAACGTTCGAGTGCTCCGGAATGTGGAACGGCACCGGCGATTTCCGCCTCTCATTTACCGGGAAAATCTTCATCTACATGCTGACATTGGGTGTCGATGAGGCGGAGGACCTTGCGTATACCTATCGAACGCTTTTCGAGCAGACCGACCAGCTGGTGCGCATCGCCACGGAATCGTTCGATGAACATGGCAATCTGATCAACACTACCGGCCTCGTGAGTAGAAAGGATGTCACGGGCTTATTCGCTATCGGCGGCGACGGGTCGTTGCAATCGTTCGTTGGCGCTTCGACCAAAGGCGTCTTCATCAAGGCGGGTAGCATCAAGTTGGAGGGCTTAGTTACAGCGAACGAGAACTTCAAGATTCTGGAGGACGGTAGCATCGAAGCCTCCAACGGAGTCTTCAAAGGCGAGATCGAGGCAACGAAAGGTTCGATTGGCGGATTCGAGATCGGCCGAGATCATATCGGGGCAGCCGTTGATGACGCGCATACGGCCTCTTTCGGCAATCTGTTTATCTGTCGTGATTTCTTCCGCGTGGGCGGTAATTCGGGCTACGCGATGTTGGGCAACGACGTGATCCCGCTCTCGGCTGGCGGAGCCTTCAGTGCCGTCGGCCGCATCGTCAATAAGAAGCCGAACAACGGTGCCCAGTGGGGTTTCGATTCGGCGAATTACGGTCTCTTCATAGACGTTTCGGGTGGTACTAAAAACTACGGGATATCCAGCAATGCGGCATTGATGGCGCCGGCTTTCGTGCCGACGAAAGCCTGTCTCTTGACATTTAGCGGCAATAGCTACGAAATCGATTTCTCGCAGTACAATACCATTTTGATGTACTACAATGAGCCGAACTACAGCGGTACGACCGTAACACTTCCTACGGAACTATCCGTAGCCAGACAGTTCGGATTGAATTCGCTGCCGAATGATTTTGCGACCACCGTAACATTCCGAGTTCGGCCCGGGTCGAAAACCATCACGCTGAAAGGGATATACAATCATAACGAGGATTTGGCAAATTATCAAATGGCCGCCGGCGATTCGGTAACCGTGCTGATCACCAAAGCGGACGGCTTTCGATATCAGATAGTGAATCATTCAAATTAAAGGCATATGAAAACAGTTGATCTCAAAGAACTGGAAATCTTCACGGATATCAGTAAACGGCAGCAAGTGCGCTGTGATGTCCGGCGGGACATCGCTAACCTTATTTATCGCGAGATGCACGGTATCGAGGCGCTCAACCTCGCCCTTGCCATCTACAAGAGCGATGGCAAAGTGGAAATCACGGATGACGAGCTTCGTATCCTTACAAGTGCGGTCGAGCGCTTCGGTACCGCAGCCCTCATCGATGCGCTCGCCAGTCAGGTAGCAATGTTGAACCAATCTGCAAAAGAGGAATAGCTATGCCCATTACAACTACTGAAAAAAAGCAGCTCAAAAAGGAGATTGTCGCCGAGTTGAAAGCCGAGGCGAGCGATGTGCTTCAACTGGAAGAAGTGACGTCTTTGGTTGGGGTAAGATCATTTCCGGCAGTTCGGGGTGAGAATCCCGTATCCGTGCCGCTCTCTTTATTGGATTTTACCCCCGCCATCAACAAGAAAGTCGATAAGGTGGCAGGCAAAGGTCTTTCGACGGAAGATTTCACAACCGCAGAGAAGCAGAAACTCGCTGGTATTGCCGCCGGCGCCAACAACTACACGCATCCGGCCAGCCACCCGGCGTCGATGATTGCGCAGGACACCACGCATCGCTTCGTGACTGATGCAGAGAAAACGACATGGACCGGCAAGGCCTCGACGGCGGTTGCTACGCAAGCAGCCAACGGTCTGCTGTCGGCGGCCGACAAGAAGAAGCTGGACGGCATCGCCACCGGCGCCAACAACTACACGCACCCGACGAGTCATCCGGCGTCGATGATCGCAACGGACGAGACACACCTGTTCGTGACGGCGGCCGAGAAATCGGCATGGAACGCCAAAGCTGCGGCCACGGCGGCCACGCAGTCGGCGATGGGACTCATGTCTGCGGCTGACAAAACCAAACTCGACGGCATCGCGGCCGGGGCGAATGCCTACACCCACCCGGCCAGTCATCCGGCGTCGATGATCGCGCAGGACACCACGCATCGCTTCGTGACTGATGCAGAGAAAACGACATGGACCGGCAAGGCCTCGACGGCCGTTGCTACGCAGGCAGCCAACGGTCTGCTGTCGGCAGCCGACAAGAAGAAGCTGGACGGCATCACCGCCGGCGCCAACAACTACACGCATCCGGCCAGCCACCCGGCGTCGATGATCGCGCAGGACACCACGCATCGCTTCGTGACCGATACCGAAAAATCGGCATGGAACGCAAAAGCTGCGGCTACGGCGGCCACGCAGTCGGCGATGGGCCTCATGTCGGCGGCCGACAAGAAGAAACTCGATGGCATCGCGGCCGGGGCGAATGCCTACACTCACCCGACCAGTCATCCGGCGTCGATGATCGCGCAGGACACCACGCACCGCTTTGTGACCGATGCGGAGAAAGCGGAGTGGAATAGTAAAACCGGAATCTTATCGGCATTGCACTCTGTGTCGTATGCGGAACTGATCGCTTTACGCAACGGCAAACAGTTGCGTCCCGGTCATCACTACCGCATTACCAACTTCGTGACTACCGTGGCCAATGATGCCGAGGCGCGCAGCGCCGCACATCCGTTCGACATCATCGTGCTGGCGACGGCGGCCGATACGTTATCCGAAGAGGCAAGGGCTATCGTGAACGAAAGCAATGCCGCGTATTTCGCGACCGCGAACCTCTCGGCGTGGAAAGTGTGGTATTGCCTCGACAACGACATCACGCGCTTTCACTGGGCCGATGCAACGAACGGCCGCGGCGTCATCTACCGTCTTATCGACGAGTGGCAGAACGACTGTCCTTACGACTTCAAGAATGTCCAGTTCAAGCGTTATCGAGCATCGGCAAACGGGAATTTAAAGAACGTTATCAATGGCCAATATTACGCTTATAATGGATACATGACTGGTGTTGAAATCGAAAACACGAATGACTTCAGGTGGGCATATACATTCACGTTGATTGATGATGACGGGCAATGGCGAGACTATTCCATCACGAAAGATGTCCATGATGCAGGAACAGATTGGGGCTATTTCAAACAGTTCAAAATAGGCCGTTGCGAATATAACCACATACGAAATAGTTATACAGCTGTCACCGTAGACGAGAACTGTTATCGAGCATTGATGCTCAACAACATCGTGCTGATTGTAGGTATTGATGATACTGGACTGTCCGGCGAAATGCAGTTAAATACATTCGGTGACGGCAACTACAATATGACGCTTAAAGATAATCCGGAGCAAAACCATTTCGGTAATAAATGCTACAACAATATTGTCGGCTCATTTGGCAACACATTAGGGAACGGTTGTTCCAGCAACACATTCGGGAACGACTGCGCTGACAACTCGTTCGGGAACTACTGTTACAGCAACACATTCGGGAACGACTGCGCTGACAACTCGTTCGGGAACGACTGCGCTGACAACTCGTTCGGGAACAGTTGCAGCTGGAATTCGTTCGGGAACGACTGCGCTGACAACTCGTTCGGGAACTACTTGTCCTACATGACGGTAAATGATGGTGTTAAATATGTGGCTG